>Ga0210408_10000353_pt1 | contig 62645 bp, 59 predicted proteins | sample IncBWH4MmetaG_FD_155471 | JGI IMG/M metagenome (GOLD analysis project Ga0210408, IMG submission 155471) | Forest soil microbial communities from Barre Woods Harvard Forest LTER site, Petersham, Massachusetts, United States - Inc-BW-H-4-M | ecosystem: Environmental > Terrestrial > Soil >... | reverse complement strand
CCACAGCCGTGCGCAGCAGCCGCAGCACTTCCGGTTGCTTTCGAATGGCGATGGCGAAGGACTTCTGCCACTCGCCGTCATCGGAGACGCTGGTGCGGGAACCAATCTCACCGGTGAAGAGTTGCAACGCTTCGTCAATGGACATTCCCAGGTAGTTCTTGGCCATGGCTTCGACGGCGGCGATGTTGGCGCCTTTCTGTGCGGCCACAGCGCCGAAACCAGTACGGATGAGGTGGTACAGGGCAGACAGGTCGAATTTGGAGATGCTGAAAAACGGGCCGCGATCCACATACGGCTCGGTGACCAGCGTGGCGGTGCTTTCACCGGCGGCGTCAAACAAGCTCACCGGAGTGGTGTCACCAAGTACGGCGCCTCGAAATCGTGTGGCCTCCTGCGCGAAACTGATTCCTACGCCCAGCACATGAATTTTTCCCAGGTGAAGAGCGTCAATCAAAACCGCCCCGACTTTGTCCACTTGCCCGGGAGGAATCAATTTCTCCACGCCGGGATTGTAGGCGAACAGTTCAATGGCGGCATCGGAGCCGATATAGGGGCGAACTTCCTTGAATCCGGGCACTTGTGTCATGGAGGTCGCGGGCTTGGCCGGGCCTCGGAATCGCCGAATCAACTCTTCGATGACCTGTTTCTGATCGGCCATAATAAAAAAATGACCGACGCGGGCGGTGTAAGAGACAGTAGTCCCGGAGCTGCGGCCTTCGACTTTGACGCCCTCAAAATCGTAATCGAGCACCGGCCGCGCTTCTTTTTCTTTCAGTTTCGGATTGGTGCGCAGCAGGTCGATCAGCGCCGTCTTTCCGGTGGTGTCATAGAGAAAGAAAAATCCGATGGCTGGCGACGGAGCGTCGGAATCCGCGTTTTTCGCGCCTGGCAAAGCTGACGTCAGCACCAATCCGGCGGCCATGGGATTGTCGAGCAGCGAAATAATTTCGGGCAGCGTGGGCATCTTATCCGCCACGCCCTGTTTTTCCATGCCCTTGCGGAAATCGTCCATGGCCCGCTGACGCAGCGGCGCGAAATCCGGGTCCTCGATCAGTTGCAGGATGTGATTTTTTTGTTCGCCCGCGGCGATGAAGGCGGTTCCGCGCCAGCACATATAGTCAAACGTCGCGGGTGGCAGCCGGTCGGCAATCTCAGACGATTGTGCGAAAAGCGGCGCGGCGGGAAGGTAGACAAATAATGCCGCCGCGGCCAAGCCCAGGATGTGCCGACTGCGAATGCGAGTCTCGATTGACTTCAAGTGCGTCACCTCACGGACGAGCGGTTTGCGGTCCTGCGGCCCGATGGCGCCATGCCAGGAGCACGAATCCTTTGAGTTAGTTTCCCGGCTTCGGGTTGGATGGCGGCGGAGCAGCCGCCGATTTGGGAGTGCTCAGATATCCCTTGGCATTGTCCTTGCCGACTTCGAAGACCACGATTTCATACGGGGCGCGGGCGCCGCGAACGTAAAATTGCACCGGCTCGCCGACGGTCTTGTCTTTTTTCTCGATGGATTTGTCGTCCGCGACGACCATCAACGTGTAGCGGGACTTTTTGGCGTCCACTTTGCGGAGCTGCACCTGAATGGGTCCCACGTGCTCGGGAGCCTTGGCCGATTTGCTGAGCGTAAATTCGAAAATGTCGCGCTCGCCGAGCCGCTTCAATTCCAGGACTTCGTCGTGAGTACGCGCGATGAGGCCGCTCTGAACGCCCAGGTCGCCGACCGTGCTTTGCAGTTTGTTTTTGGTGGCTTCCAGGTCGGCCTTGGTGGCGGCGACGTCGCTCTTGGTTCCGCTGATTTCCGTGGCCACTTCGCCGAATTTCGTGGAAGTGTCGGCCTGCACCTGGCCGAGTTCCTGGCGAAGCTGCTGGTCGCTGTGCTGCTGTTCCTTCTTGATGGCCTGCGCCAGGCCGCGGGCGCGCGCCAGTTCATCCTGGGTCAGCGCCAGTTTCTGGGAGGTGACGTCCATGACTCCCTTCAGGTCCGCGACGCGCGAATTTGTCTTGTCCATTTCCGCGGCCAGCGCCTGCGTTTTGCGGTTGGCATCCCCCAGGCCTTTCTGCAATGCCTGATTCTCCGAATAGCTGGCGTAGAGGAGATAACCGACCAGGACAAATGCCACGGCGAACAGAAGGACTACCCAACGCGGCAGCGCCGCAGCCTCTCCGGCGTGAATCTCCTCGGCAGGATTCGGGTTCGAACTCATCGAGTCTCCTTTCGGGCGGCAAGGCCGCACGATGACGGGCGAAATTATCTCTGAGCAGAGGCGGTATGTCTATCCCCGGCGGTGTGAGGATCCCCCTGCGCGGCGCGGCCAACGGGCTTCGACAGTGGTGGTGAGGCCGCCGCGCGGAGTGAATTCACCGGTCACGCGGCACCACACCGGGTGAACCGCGGCGACGATGTCGCGAAGCATGCGATTCACGGCATTCTCATAAAAAATTCCCAGATTGCGGTAGGCCAGCAGATACATTTTGAACGCTTTCAATTCCAGGCACACACGCCGCGGCTGATATTGAATGGTGATCGCGCCATAATCCGGCAAGCCGGTCTTGGGGCACACCGAGGTGTATTCCGGAAAGCGGATGGTGATCTCGTACCCGGGAAAATGATTGGGCCAGGTCTCCAGCTTCGGCAGCCGGGCGTCAATTCCGGCGCGCGCATTTGCGTCCGAATAGTTGGGCATGAAATTTCCTCGCGGCCAGCATTCTACACCTGCCCGGGACGCCGTCTGCCAGTACCGGCACTTGCCCGGGCGCGGAGTTTTGAGTATTCTGCGTCGCGAATCAGGGGGAACTCACTGAAATGGTATGTCCGCGTTGCCGGAGCGGCAATTGCTTCCGCTCGCACCGCCGCGGTGTCCAGGATTACGTCCTGACCGCCGCCGTCCTAAAGCCGTGGAGATGTCACACCTGCGATAACCGCTTCTACGCCTGGCGTGTCGCCTTCTTGTTCTCGCGGTATGCCCACTGCCCGAAGTGCGGAAATTTTCAATTGGAGCACATTTCGCGCGACCGCGTGGAAGACGGCACCCTGGTTACCCTGAAACGCTGGTTGGGAGTTCCTGCGTATCGCTGCGATCCCTGCCGGGAACGATTCTTCAGCACGCTTCCGTTGAGCCGCATCCGGCCAGCCACGCTCACTTCCGACACGCCCGGCTCGAGCGCGTAATTTTTCGACACAATCTCTCGCCCGCGGAACCAACCGCGTTGCCGTATTCTCTCGAGGGCTTCCGTTGCTCCCGAATCCCGGCCCACATTTTCCTGGGAGCACCGGCAATACCCGGCCAATTTGGCTTTCTTATTTCGCTTCGTTTTCGCGGGGTGTGAATTCGTAGGCAAAAGCAAGGCCCTTTGAGCCCGTTCACATTCCCGCCGGGTTCGTCACGGACAATTCATCGGATTGTCACAGTCCATTCAAATAGCCCCCTTACCTTTCCTGCTCCGCCACACGTACGCGAAGTGTGGCCATCGCTCACGCGGGCATCATTTAAGGCAGTGATGGCAGTCAATTGGCGGAATCGGCTGGCTCATCTTCATCATCTGGGCGAGTCACGCCGCTCAGCCTTTCGGGCGGTTCCTTACCACGCGGATGGAACCAGGGTCAGAACTCGGGGCTGAGGGCCGGATGCATCTGGGGTGTGTTCACAGTGAGATGCGCAGCGGGAATTTCTCAGTTCCGGGGTGGGGCTTCTCGGATTCAATTTGCAGGTAAATTCAAGGAGGCAGGAATGCGAGTACTGGCAGGATGGATTCTGGTCCTTGCTCTCGCCGGGGCACCGGCGTTGGCGGGGACGGGTGGGGCGGGAGAAGGCAAGGATGCGGCGGCAAAGTCGAACGGAACCTCCGCGGCAAGGGAGAATTCCAGCACTCCGTCTGCCGACGCGCCGAAGACGGAGGCGCTGCCCAAGGCGGCTACTCCGGCAGCTCCCAGCATGGAAAATCAGGTTCAGCAGCTCCGCGAACTCGTCGAGGCGCAGTCGCGCCAGCTTCAGGCGCAGAACGAGCAATTGCGCGAGCAACAGCGGAAAATGTACCAGATGGAAGATCAACTGCGGGCCGTGAACACTACCGTCGAGAACAGCGGCTTGGCAATCAATCCCGCCACCAACGCCGGCTTCATCGCCTATAACGGTGACGAGAAGAAAGACGACACGGCCGCTACCATCCGCTTCAAGGGCGTGACCATCAATCCCGGCGGCTTCTTCGCGGCAGAAGGAGTTTACCGCAATCGCGCCCTCAGCAACGACGTCAACACCGACTTCAAGGCCATCCCCATGCCCGGCAGTTCCCAGGCCAAAGCCTCGGAACTGAACTTCTCCGGACGCCAGTCGCAGCTGACTTTGCTGGTGACCGGCAAACTGGACAACATCCGGCTGCGTGGATATGAAGAGGGTGACTTCCTTTCCGCTGGTGTCACCTCCAACAACAACCAGACCAATAGCTACACGTTCCGCCAGCGCCAGTTGTGGGCTCAGGCCACATTCGACAGCGGCTGGCAGTTCACCGGCGGCCAGATGTGGAGCCTGGTGACGGAAACGTCGCATTTGCTGGATCCGCTCACGGAAGTCAGACCAAGAACGATTGACGCACAATATAGCCTGGGCTTCAGTTGGACTCGGCAGTTTGGATTCCGCGTCTCCAAGAATTTCGGCGACAAATTCGCAGTGGGCCTCTCTGTCGAGAATCCCCAGACCACATTCACCGCCCACAGTTTCGCGATCAACAACGTAGTTGCACACAATGGAATCGCCGGTACAAACGATGTAACGATCAACAGCACGGTCAGCAACGGCAACTTCCTGTTGGGCGCGCCCGGCGACCTCTCCGGTCTCTTCAACAACCAGGCCAACTATTCCTTCAACGTGGCTCCTGATTTCGTCTTCAAGGCTGCATTGGAACCCGGTTGGGGGCACTACGAAGTATTCGGTTTGGTCAGCACCTTCCGTTCACGCATCTTCCCGTGCGCCGTGTCCACGCCAACGCCGGTGGCTCCTTGCCCGGCGAACACCGCCAGCGTGCTCGGCGCCACCAACGACACGCGGGCCGGCGGCGGCTTTGGAGCCAACGCTCACGCGCCTTTCTTCAACAAGCATCTTGACGTCGGCCTCCATGCTCTCGTCGGCAGCGGCGTGGGACGCTATGCGGACAGCAACAGCGAACCTGATGCCACGATTCGTGGAGACGGCACGCTGGCGTTGCTCCGTAGCGTCCAGGCACTCGGCAGCCTCGAACTGCACCTCGGTTCGAAGCTCGATGTGTACGGCTACGCCGGCGGCGACTACGTCGGCAAGGGCTCCTATGTCAGCGCGACAGGCGCGACAACCGGCTACGGTGCAGCGGCATTCACCAACTCGGGCTGCAGCGCGGAAACGCTCCCGAACGGCGGTCAAACCCTGGCCACTTCCGTGTCGGTTCCCGTCTCCGCCGGTGGCTCAGGCACCAAGATCAGCACCGGCCAATCGCCGACCGCGTACAACGGCTTCCTGCCTGGCGCCTTGGGAAGCTGCAACGCGGATACGCGCGCGATCATCGAGGGCACTCTCGGCTTCTGGTACCGCTTCTACCAGGGGCCCAGGGGCCGCTTGCAGTACGGCCTGCAGTATTCCTATGTCACGCGCAACGCCTGGGGAGATGTCGCCGGCCGTTCGCCGCACGGCGTCGAGAACATGGGCTTTGCTTCGTTCCGTTACTACCTGCCTTAACCTGACGGGATGCGGGGAGGCGGCTTAGCCGCCTCCCTGCCTCCGTCAATTCAAGTCCTAAGCTTCCGAATCCTCGCGGCTCAGTTCACGGCTCATCTGCCAGGCGCACACCCCTGCGAACATCACCAGAATCACTCCGCCGGTCCACTTCAGAAGCAGGATTTCTCCGACTCCGAACATCGCGCCGTACACCATTCCGCACCCCAGTACCCAGCGCCACAGATTGCGCGCCAGACCGTGAGTTTCGGGAATTTCACCCGCAAGCGCAGCGATGGGGCGCCATCCGGTGATCTGCGGCCGCACCTTGCGGTAAAACGCCAGCAGCACGCTCTCCGCTTCCGGCCCGGTCAGAAACGTGACCGGCACCCAGACGCACGTGGTAATTAGTGTGGTGGCCAGCGCCTCTTTGGCGAAGACCACTGTGCCCGAGCCGGAGAAAAGCGCGGGCCGTCCCAGAAGCGCGAGCCACAGTCCGCTCCATCGCAGCACCACTGATACCCCGAGCGACACGGCCATGGCGGAAATCTCGCTCCACGCGTTGATGCGCCACCAGAACCATCGCAGCATGTACACGCTGCCGGTTCCCGCGCCGATTTGCAGCACCACCTGCCAGCCGGAGCGCACCGTGCTGAGTTGTGCCGAAACGTACCCGGTCACCGCCACCAGAAAAAACGTCACCAGTTGCGATACGACAATGTAATGCCGTTCCGCCGCCCCGCGTTTGATGAAGCGGCGGTAGAAATCCTCGACCAGGTACGACGTGCCCCAGTTGAGTTGCGTGGCGATGGTGGACATGAATGCCGCAAGAAATCCCGCCAGCACGATTCCGCGCAGCGCGTGCGGTACATGATCGTTAACCACCAGCATGTAGCCCGTTTCCGGATGATCGAGGCCGGGATAAAGGACGATCGCCGCGAGCGCCGTTAGAATCCACGGCCACGGCCGCAGCGCGTAGTTGGCAATGTTGAACCACAGCACCGAGAGCAATCCTTCGCGCTCATCGCGGGCGCTGATAATTCGCTGCGCCACGTAGCCTCCCCCGCCCGGCTCGCTGCCCGGATACCAGAAGGCCCACCATTGAATGGCCACGTACACCACAAACGTAATCACCGGCAGGGTCCACAGCGCCTCGGTTGAAAATCCGCGCGAAAAATCCGGGAATAGCGATAGCGGATCGGATCCGCCATTCACCGCTCGCATGTTCTGGATTTTTGCGACCATTGCGCTCGTGCCGCCCGCGGCCTGCACGCCGTAGTAAGCAACGGCGATGACGATGCTCATCTTCAACACGAATTGGAACAGATCGGTCCACAGCACGCCCCAAAGCCCGCCCAGCGCGGCGTACAGGCCGGTGAATGGAATCAGGAAAAAAATACAAATCACCAGCGCCTGGCCGTTGACGCCGGAAAATGTGGCACCGAATACTTCGCTCAACCATTCCGAAAATCGCCCGAGCACCGGCCAGCCGCCGAGCATGGGTCCCAGCGTGGTGGCAACGATGCTGGTCATGGCTTTTGTCACCCAGCCCAGAACAAAAACGTTCATCAACAGGCCGAGATAAACGGCCCGAAATCCGCGGAGAAACGCCGCGGGCTTGCCGCCGTAGCGCAATTCTGCAAACTGCACATCGGTCATCAGCCCCGAGCGCCGCCACAGCCGCGCAAACAGAAAAACCGTCATCATTCCGGAGAGCAGGCCCGCCCACCAGATCCAGTTCCCGGAAATTCCCTGCGTGTACACCAGGCCGGCCACGACCAGCGGAGTGTCTGCGGCAAACGTGGTGGCCACCATCGAAGTCCCCGCCAGCCACCACGGCACGCGCCGCCCGGAAACGAAATAATCTTCGGTGCTCTGCGCCGAGCGGCGGCGGAAATAAACACCCATAACGAGAGTGATGACCAGGTAGGCGGCGATGGCGGCCCAGTCGAGCAGCGTGAGTTTCATCGCCGCAAGTAACTCCAGCGGTTGAATGGATTCATTGCGCGGCTATTCGGTGGCGACGGATTTGACCAGGTTGCGGGGATGATCCACGTCGCAACCATTGAGCACGGCGAAGTGGTAGGCGAAGAGTTGCAGCGGTACGACTTCAAGGATGGGAAGCAGCAATTCGCTCGCTGGCGGCACGAAAATTACGCGATCAGCGACATTGGCGATCTGCGGGTCGCCTTCGCTTAGGATGGCCATCGCCTTGCCGCCTCGGCTCCTAACGTACTCGAGGATCGCAATCGTTTTCTGGTAACGCAACATCGAATCGGGATCGGCCTGATCCCGCGTCGCCAAGACTACCACCGGAAGATTCTCATCCACCAGCGCATTCGGCCCGTGGCGCAGTTCCCCCGCCGGCAAGCCCTCCGCCTGCACGTAGGAAATCTCCTTCAGCTTCAGCGCCCCCTCACGGGCGATGGCGTAATGCACTCCGCGCCCTAGAAACAGAAATGACTTGGCGTGGTGGAAGAGCCGTGCGCATCCGGCCGCCTGCTGGTCCCATTCCGCAAGGTGCTCATCAATGGCGACGGGCAGGTCCACTAGGGAATTCAGATGCGTGCGCGTCACCTCCGATGTCATGCGGCCGCGCTTGCGCGCCAGGAATAGCGCGAAAAGATAAAGCAGCGTCAATTGCGAGGTGAAACTCTTCGTCGCCGGGATCGCCTTCTCAACGCCCGCGAATGTCTGCAGCACGGCGCTGGCTTCCCGCGTGATGGTCGTGCCGGCGACATTGGAAATGGCCACGGTCTTCGCGCCGCGGTTGAGCGCTTCCCGTTGCGCGGCAATGGTGTCGGCGGTTTCGCCCGATTGCGTGATGACCACCACGATCGGGTCGGTCCCGGCATGTGTCGAGCGGTAGCAATATTCGCTCGAGTACTCCACGTCCACGGCCACGCCCGCCAGATCCTCCATCATGATTTCGCCGGCCAGCCCGGCGTGGCGGCTTGAACCGCTCGCCGCAATGATGATTTTCTTGAACGCAAACAGCGCGTTTTCGATGGGCTGCAGAGCAGTGGGGAAGATAATGTCGCCATCCAAGTTCTCCCGGATGGTTTCGCGGATGGCCTCAGGCTGCTCGTAGATTTCCCGCAGCATGTAATGCGGGAATTGGCGCTCGGACTTCCTCATCGGATTTTTCGATTCGCCGGCCATGTCCATTCCCAAGCGGCTCGCATGTTCTGCGAGCGCTCCTCTCGTGAGTCATCGTCCCACATCATCCGCAGATTTTCCACGCGCTTCTTCGCGCGGTGTGTAGTGGGTCCCTCTATAGCACTTATGGGTTACAACTCGTGTCCAGCGCGGTTACTCCAAGCTGCCGAGTCGGTGATTGCCGGCACGTGGTATCATCTTGCAGTAAATGTACCATTCAGTAATTCGAGACCATGAGTAAGGGAGTCCGGCACAGCAAATGAAAATCACGCCCTCCGTAATTGCCGGGATGTTGTTTGCTGTTCTTCTACTGGTGTTTGTTCTCAGATTATGGGCTAAGGGCGGGATCCTTCCTCCGCACGAATTTGCATACGGCACGGCACTTAGGAATAGTGAAGCGATTCCTGACCGAATGGACCAGTTTCTTTCATTAGAGGTTATGGATCTTGATGAAATTCAGATTCAAACATTCGTCGGCAATCGCAACGCAAAGAACCTCACGCCTTTTATAACTTACGTATCGTCTCAAAAGAATCGCGATTTTGAGCCGTTGATCGCCGGGTTGAAGAATGTCGACCAATTGTCGAATCAAAAAGAAAAGGCAATTCAATTCGTTAGAATGCTCCTCCCATACAAAGACTTGTTAAGAAACGAATCGCAACACGACGAAATTATCGTTTTTGTTTATTATGGATTGAAACAGCCGTCAAACCTCTCTCAAGCTGCCAGGTTGAAGGTCAGTGGCCTGGTCAGACAGCTTGATACTGCCAAGCAGTCAGCTGAATTTGATTCGGGAGAATGTCCAACAAACTACCTAGTGGGCAACATAAATATTTACCCTCTGGCTCTTGAAAATACGTTTTGGCACAGCACAGTGGAATTTGCCTCCCAAAAGGACGCCCCAGTATTGGAGATTAGGTTTATGGGCCTGAAGGGGGTATTCAGGTACTTGCTGGATGAAATGACACGAAAGACCGGAGATTCATTCCTGCATCTGGATGGCGAATCTTTATAGTTCGTCGGCAAGACGAGAACGAAAAACGTTTCCCAATCCTTGAAATTCTGCTAGGCAGCGTCTGGCCGATCTCAATGCCTGATTGATTCGCTTACCTGAAATTCATCTGCTACCGCGCGGTGGGCACACTTGCACCGGCATTTCAAGCGTGCGAAAATTGCGCTAGTTTGCACAGCAGTTCGTGCGGGTATTGCGGGCATTTCCCCGACGGCGATATCGTCTAAAGGTTAGGACAGGGCCCTCTCAAGGCTCAAATCCGGGTTCGAGTCCCGGTATCGCTACCACTCGCCATGCGCCCCATCCGCCGCATCGAATCCTCTGCACATTTTCGGCAAACCACGAGGGCGCTTCTCCTGATATAAGAATTCAGCCATGGGAACGCTTTACGCGGGTACATCCGGCTGGGCCTACACCTCTTGGAGACGCGGCTTCTATCCGAAGAAGCTTCCCGCCGCCGAATTTCTGAATTATTACTCGACGCGGCTGAACTCCGTGGAGGTGAACTACTCGTTCCTGCACCCGCTGATCACGGAAGTCGTGACGGGGTGGATTGCCGCCACGCCGCCGGATTTCAAATTGGCCGTCAAAGCTCCTCAATTCATCACGCACATGAAGCGGCTGCGAGGCGTGAAACAGCCATTGAAGAAATTCCTCTCTTCTCTCGGACCCATCGCAGACGCAAACAAACTGGGCCCCATCCTGTTTCAATTGCCCCCGAATTTCAAATGTAACCCGGACCTGCTGCAAGAGTTTCTGGCCGGCTTGCCTCCGGAGCCGCGATCTGCATTCGAATTTCGACACGCTTCCTGGTTCACGGATGAAGTGTTTGAGCTGCTGCGGAAATCAGGAGTGGCGCTCTGCCAGGCAGAAAGCGAAAAGCTGGAAACGCCGCACATTCAGACGGCGGACTTTTCCTATTTGCGGCTGCGAAAGGACAATTACTCACCAGGTTCGCGGCGAAAACGTGTTGACCGGGTCAAGGACCTTTTGAATCGCGGCGACGTGTTCGTGTATTTTAAACACGAGGAGACTCCGGAGGGCGCGCTCCACGCCGAAGATTTGCTGGCTTCGATCAGCGGCCCGTCAAGGAACGGTACTGGTTCTCTGTGAGCGGGACAACTGAAAGCCTGCCCATGCGGACCAGAGGAGAGGCGGCAAAGAGTTTGTCTGCCTTTATGTGGTCGAGTGAAACCGACTTCGGAAGCGGCTTCCCCGCAGTGATCGTCACTCGCGGCTTTTTCGGGTCCGCGGCATCCACGGAAACCACCGTGGCCGTCCCTACCGCACACCTGCGATCTCCCGTTTCGTAAATGATCAACCGGTCGCCTGGGTGCATCTCGCGAAGATTCTTCACCGCCGCCGGATTCGTCACCCCGTCCCACTGCGTGCTCTTGTCGCGCTCCAGATCGGCAAAAGAATATTCGCTCGGTTCCGTCTTCAGCAGGTAGCTCTGCGTCACGCCATTTCCTCCGGTTGCGAAGCTCGCTCCAAAACATCAGACGCGTGCATTCACCCAACGGGTACTAGATTCCAGGAATGATTGCCGGGATGTCCGCGACTCTGCGTCGGGTGCAATCCTTCGCCATTACTTCCTTTCGCACATCTTTATATCGCTTCTTGACCCCGGCCGAGCCAAAGAGTAATTTCGATACGGAACACGCCCCAGTCTTTTTCTTCCCCCCTTCCGCTGGGAGCTTCGCAAGGATGGAATCACACGCCATGGACGACTCTGCCTCAAGCAAAAATGCGAAAACAGCGACGCCCCCCGGTGACACCGCTGCCAAACGTCGTTCGCAACGGGTCCAAATCACCATGCCCATTCTGGTGCGGGGGAACAACGGGCAACAATCATTTGAGGAGGAAACAAAGACCGCAGTAGTGAACGCCAACGGCTGCTCGTTCCTGCTTGACACGCGAGTGACGCAAGGCCAGCAAGTCTCGCTGGTCAATCTGAAGACCGCCGAGGAGTTGCCCTGCCACGTGGCCTTCGTCGGTCCAGGCGAAGCCGATTGCTTGGAAGTGGGCGTGGAGTTTGCCGAGCCTTCCCCCCTGTTCTGGCGCATCTCGTTTCCGCCGGAGGACTGGGACCCGGCGCGAAGAAAATTGCCTACCAAAACTGAAAAGCCAGGCGCCGAGCGCGCCCGCATTCCGTGGCTACGGTCTTAGCCGCCCCGGCGCGATCACACGTTCGCAATCACCCCTGGTGCCGAAACATCCCCCGGTGGAATAGGCGTGAGCTGTCTGAGTGTGCTAGATTGTCAAGTCGCCTCAGGTGACAACGACTCGAATGAACCGCCCCTTTCGTCGGCCCGCCATTTGGCCCCTGATCATCTGCCTCTTAATTCCATTGGGCGCTCTTTCTTCCGGCGCGCGCCCGGACGTCCTGCTCCAGGCCTTGCAGCGCGAATTGCAGCGCGCCACCGCCGCGCTCGCCAAATCAAACCCCGCGCCCTATTTCCTCAGCTACACGGCCACCGACCTTGACGGCTTTTTCATCGCCGGAGCCAACGGCAGCCTGATTGCCGACACCACTTTCCGGCGGCGGCAGGCGGACGTCATCATGCGCGTGGGCAGCCCGGCGCTCGACAACACCCACAGCCACAGCCGCCCCACGGGCATCATCTCCGGCACTCTTCCGCTGAACGACGATGCCGACGCCATCGCGCGCGTACTCTGGCAATTAACCGACCGCGAATACGAGCAAGCCTCCGCCGCATTCCTGAAAGTGAAAACCAACACCGCCGTGCAGTCCGAAGAGGAGGACAAGTCGCCGGATTTTTCCGTGGAGGCGCCGCAGACCCATGTGGATGAAACGCGCCCGCGCGTCTCGTCAGACCGAAAAGAGTGGGAATCGCACATTCGCCGCCTGTCCGCAGCTTTCCTGAAATATCCTGAGGTGTACTCCTCCGCGGTCGTCTTGCAGGTCTCCGGCACGCGATCCTACCTGGCCACCAGCGAGAACGCTGCGCTGGTGCGCGCCTCGGCCATCAATCGCCTGATTATCCAGGCGCAAACGCGCGCGGACGACGGCATGGAGCTGCTGCGCGTCGAATCGTTCCAGGCCGCGACTCCCGACCAGCTCCCCAAGGAAGCCGAGCTGGCCGCCAAAATCGAAAAAGTTGCCGCGGATTTGAAAGCCCTGCGCGCCGCTCCCGTCGCTGAGCCGTTCGCCGGGCCCGCGCTTCTCTCAGGCCGGGCCGCCGCCGTGTTTTTCCACGAAGTGCTGGGCCACCGCCTGGAAGGCCACCGCCAGCGCGACGAATCCGAAGGCCAGACCTTTACTAAAAAAGTGAACCAGCAAGTCCTTCCGCCGTTTCTTACCGTAGCCGATGACCCCACGTTGAAGGAAATGAGCGGCGAGCGCCTGGCCGGCTACTACGATTTCGACGATGAAGGCGTCCCCGCACAGCGCGTCAACGCCGTGGACAACGGCATCCTGAAAAATTTCCTGATGTCGCGCATGCCCATCAAAAATTTCAGCACCTCAAACGGCCACGGCCGACGCCAGGCTGGCCTGATGCCCACCGGACGCCAGGGCAACCTGGTCGTCACCTCCACCAAGACGCTCAAGGAATCGGAACTGCGAGCGCAGTTCATCGAGCAAATCAAGAAAGCCAACAAGCCCTACGGCCTCTACTTCGAAGACATCCAGGGCGGCTTCACCATCACGGGGCGCTCGCTGCCGCAAGCATTTCAAGTAATTCCAGTGATGGTCTGGCGCGTCTACCCCGACGGGCGTCCCGATGAACTCGTCCGCGGCGTGGACATCGTGGGCACGCCGCTGCTATCGCTCAACAATATTATGGCCACCGGCGACACGATGCGCGTGTTCAACGGCGTGTGCGGCGCCGAATCCGGCCAAGTTCCTGTTTCCGCCGTCGCTCCGGCCATGCTGTTCTCCGAAATTGAAGTCCAGAAAAAACGCAAAGGAACCGAGCGGCCGCCGTTGCTTCCCCCGCCGGGATTCGACAGCGCCGCACCCGGCGCTTCCGCGGTGTCCAAGCCATGAGCGGCGCGAAATTTTCTTCCAATCACCGCGCTCTGCTCTTCGCCGCGCTCGGGCTGCTCGTTGCCCTCACGCCAGCCGCCGCGCAGAAAAATGACGCCAAGTCCGACGGCTCCGATCCCCTCCTCCAGGCCATGCGCGAAGAAATCGCGCGCTCGAAATCGCAGCTCAAGATGGACAATGTCCCGCCGCCCTACTACATCGAATACCGCCTTTCAGAGGTGGATCAGTACGAAGCCGAAGCCGCCTTTGGCGCCCTGCGCCAATCGCAGCGCTCGCGATCCCGTGTCGTGCGCGTCGTCGTCCGCGTGGGTGATTACAAACAGGACAGCTACTTTGCCCAGGGCCTCGGCGCGGTAGACGTAGCCCCGCTCGATAACGACGCCACAGCGCTGCGCCGCCAATTGTGGCTGGCCACCGATCAAGCCTACAAACTCGCCAGCGAAGCCCTCGCCAGCAAAAAAGCCGTGCTCAGCCAATTCACCGCCGACCAGCCTTTCGACGACTTCGCTCACGCCGAGCCGCTCGAATCCATTGGCCCGCTCGCGAAACTCGAATTCGATCCCAAACCCTGGGACGAAATGATCGAAAAAGCCAGCGCCCTCTACCGCGCCGACCCGAAAATTCAGGCGCTCACCGCCACCGTCCGTTTCCGCGCGCAAAATCAATACTTCGTCAACACCGAAGGCACCATCACGCGCCAGGGTCGCTCGGTGTACTACGCCGTGATGTTCGGCTCCACGCAGGCGACCGACGGCATGCGACTGGACCGCTCGCCCTATTATTCCGCCGGCAAACTGAGCGAGCTGCCCGCTCCCGAAAAATTCGTGGCCGACACCGCGGCCATGCTGCAAACGCTGAAAGCCCTGCGCGAAGCCCCCGAAGTGGAAGAGGAATACCGCGGGCCGGTGCTGTTTTCCTCCGACGCATCGAGCGACGTTTTCAACGGCATGATCGGCGGCAACGCACTGGGAAAAAGGCCCAAGCCGGGCGAATCCGCGCGCACCGAAGGCGAATTTTCAGCCAGCTACAAGAGCCGCGTGCTTCCCAATTTCCTGACTGTCGTGGACGACCCCACGCTCAAAACTTTTGATGGCAAGACGCTCATTGGCAGCTATGAAATTGATGACGAAGGCGTTCGTGCCTTCACCGTCCCGGTAGTCCAGGACGGCATCCTGCTCAACTATCTTCTCGGCCGCGAGCCCATTCGAGATTTCCCGGCCTCCAACGGTCACGGCCGCGCCGGACCGGGCCAGCCGCCTGTGCCGAGCATCGGAAATTTGATCGTGAAGCCCAAGAATCCACTTTCACCCGAGGATTTGAAAAAGAAGCTGATTGAGATTTGCCGCCAGGAAGGCAAGCCCTACGGCTACTTTGTGGATACGCTGGCAGGCTTCAATCCGCGCCTGCTCTACCGCGTCTATGAGAAGGACGGCCGTCGGGAACTGGTTCGCGGCGCCGTCTTCAACGAGCTCGACACGCGCACCCTGCGCAACAACCTGGTCGCCGCCGGCAACGATCCGCTGGTAAGCAACCGCGAGGCTCAGATTCCGACAACGGTCATCGCACCATCAATCTTGTTCGACGAGCTCGAAGTAAAGCGCACCGACGCAAAAAACGCCAAGCTCCCCGAATATCCTCCCCCCGACCTTCCGTCCGCCAAGTAATTCGAACCGCGTCAACTCCGTCAGGGCACGGCTGAACTTGTCCCGAGCGTGGCCGAGGGAGCAGTGCCTTAAACGCCGACGAAACATGGCGGCGTCAGCCGCTGAGGTCCAGCCTCACTGCGTGCCGCGCGGATCTTTGAGAGTCGCGGTTCAACCGCGACATACTCGAGCCCCCCATTAACGGGGCTTTAGCCCCTGAAGTTCCTCTTCCGCCGCCCCGCTATTTCCCGCCAATAAATTCCTCCACCGCGGCCACAAATGCCTCTGGCTCTTCATAAAACGGCAAATGCCCGCTGCGCTCAAACACGCGAAATGCCGATCCCGGAATCCCATGGTGAATGCGATAAGCCACCACCGGCGCCACATTCATGTCCCACCTCCCGCTGATGACCATCACCGGAAATTTGAATTTGCGTATCTCCGGATTCAAATCGAACCGCTCGAGATCCGCATTCACCGCCTTGTTCACGCTGCGCTTGAACACTGACGCAGGCAGCGCGTTCACAAAAGCATCGCGCTTCTCCGCGGAGTAGAACAGCATGGTCAGGTATTCGTGCAGCTCGTAATCGATGGCCTTGGGGTCGTCGTTTAGCTCCTCCGCAAATCCGACCGCGTCACGCCGCGCCATAGTCTCCGGAAAAACTTCCTTGAACAGAAAAATGATGTCCTTCCACTGCGGCGCGGCCGAATCCACAATAAAAAGATGTTCGATGCGCTCCGGATGCATCGCCGAATACGCCATCACCAGGTACCCACCCCAGGAATGTCCCAGCAGGTCGATTTTTTCCGCGCCCAGATGTGCGCGCAGAGCCTCCAGGTCGTCAATCTGATCCCTCAGCGTGAACGTCTGCCCCTTGTGTTCCCCCAGCGACCGGCCCGTACCGCGCTGGTCATACATCACGATGCGCCGGTTCTTCCCCAGCGCGTCCCAAGCGGTCGAGAGGTGAAGGTAAGTATGGTCGAACCCCGGCCCGCCGTTCACCAGCACCAGCGGCGCCCCGGTGCCTGAGCCCATCGCCTCGTAGTAGATGGTCGCCCCCGGCGCCTCGAATGTTTTCCCGTTCTCCTCGCGCGCTTGAGATCGTGAGGCCCCGAAAAAACAAATCGCCAGAAACAGAACTCCCGCAGAAACGATTCCGCGCAGTAAGTGCCGCATTCGAATTCCTCCTCGATTGGTTTGCCCATTCGTTCGCGTTCAATCTCGCCGTTCTTAGACGCACCAGGCCGTGGAATGACGCAACCATTGGGCGCCGCCTTTATGGAGTGCGGCGGCTTGCGCGCCTTTTGCGTCCCGAGCGAAGCCGAGGGGACACCGCTTTGTTACGGCGAGGCTCGACTCGCCAGCGAGCGCTCCGCGCGAGGCATTTTCCGTCACCACACCCTCAAAAAATGAACCCGACGTACCATTGTGCGTTGCGTTCCCGCTTGCAATAGTTAGTCGGGGGAACTCTCAAGTGAGCCGTTCGCAGTCCATCGTGCAGAGTCAATCGCAAGTCTTCCCAAAATGGAACCCAAAAACGCCCTGCAATTTTTCTAATCGTCACACATTGGCGAGGAGTGACACCAGGACGACCCAGCGGGGCGAACAAAAATCTAATCGCGACACCGACTCATTTTGATTTTCCCCCAATTCACTCAAAACAAAGCGGATCTCAAAACTTAATCGCGACTCCAACCGTATATCACTCCTTCAAATTCTCCTTCTCGGCGAATCCTTGCCTCCGTGCCTCACTACCCCTCTGCCTCCAGATTTCCTGCCCGCCAGTTTTGTGGAGGGCTAATCGCAACATCCCGAAATTAGAATTTGCCGTATGTCCTTCAAAACCCACGACCTGCCAAACTCTAATCGCAACACATTGGCAGTCTGTGCATTCTGGATGCATCTGCGGAAACTGCCTACCCTCGGTAAACCCATTCCGGTTTGAGCGAGGTCTTGGCGACATGCTTGGCATTCACCCGGCCAAGCACCTCGTCCACGGCGACACGGTCAGCCGAAAGCGAGCACACCGGATCCGTCGCCGCCTCATTGCCGGTGATCAGAAAAGCCTGGCAGCGGCACCCGCCAAAATCCTTGTCGCGGCGGTCGCAACTCCGGCACGGCTGGGGCATCCAACCCTCGCCGCGAAACTTGCGGAATGCGGTCGACTGCTCCCAAATATGGCGCAGCGGCTGAACAGCAACATTTTCAAATGTCATTCCAGGGAGAATTTTAGCCGCGTGGCAGGGAAGCCCGTCGCCTTCGGGAGTGATGAGCATAACCTTCCGTCCCCAGCCGCCCATGCACGCCTTGGGATATTTCGCGTAATAATCCGGGACCACGTACTCGACGCGAATTTTTCCACGCCACTTTTCTTCCGCCTGCTTCAGCAGTTCCAGCGAGCGGTCCAGTTGCCGCCGCGTCGGCAGCAGGCGCTCACGGTTCGTAAAGGCCCAGCCGTAATACTGCACGTGAGCGAATTCCACGCGCGAAGGAGAAATTTCTTCGGTGAGCGCCTGCATCTCTTCCAGCTGATCGAGATTTTGGCGGTGAATCACGAAGTTGAGCGTCAGGGCGATGCGATGGCGCTTCACCCACTGGGCCACGCACAGCTTTTGCGCATGTGCCGGCGCGCCGGAAAATTCATTGGCGCTCGCTTCCTGCGCGCCCTGGAAACTCAATTGCAGGTGGTCGAGTCCCGCGCTCACCAATTCTTCCAGTCGCTTTTCGTCGAGGGGCACTCCGGAGGTAATCAGGCTGGCGTACAGTCCAGAACTTCGCGCCGCGCGAATCAGCTCGGCCAGGTCCGGCCGCGCCAGCGGTTCTCCACCAGTGAAGTCCACTTGCAGGACGCCCAGTTCGCCGGCTTCGCGCAGCACGCGCGCCCATGTTTCCGTGGACAGCTCCTGCGCCCTGGCCGTCAGTTCAATGGGGTTCGAGCAATAGACACAATGCAGTGGGCACCGATGCGTGAGCTCGGCGACGAGCGCCAGCGGATTTGTGCCGGAAACGGTCATCATGAATCACAGCCACAGCCGGAAAGAATTGCGAAAGAACGCGAAGCCTATTCGAAATCCAGCGCCCGTTCTTTTTGCAGCAGCGCCAGATACCCCAGAATATCTTCTTCCACTTTTTCGGGCCGTGCCTTCGAGTACAACTTCTGCAATTCCGTGATGATTTGCCACACGGTGTGCCGCCCGTCGCAGCGCTCCACGATTTCCAGGCTCGGCCCGTTCAACTGCAGCGCGCGCTCGGGCATCAGCAGCACACGCGGTTGCTGTGTCTTCTCATTCAACCGGCAACCCGGCGCCAGGCGCGGTCGGCTCTCCGGCTCCGGCCTCACCGCGATTCCTTTGCGGGGAGAAACGCTCCCGGGGGCGGCCAGCCCGGCTCGACATAAGCAAAATGGAGCGCATCGAGCATGGACCAGAGGATGTCGCACTTCGCGCGCAACGCGCCCAAGGCCAGCTCCTGCTCTTCGCGGGTCCGCGCATGTTTCACCACCCAGGCCAGCGCGTAATCCGCGTCTTCCGGCGCCTGGGTTATGCGCGCCTGAAAATAATCGAGTCCGCCCGCAAGCCAGGGAAAGTGCGCGCGCAACCGGTCCATGCGCAGTGCAATCAACTTGCCGGAAAATAATTCCGTCAGCGAGGAGGCCACGGCTTCAAGCAGCGTGCGCGAGCGGACCAGCTCCACGTATGCATCGACTGCAAAAAGCGTCGCGGGCAAAATCCCTTCGCCGTGAAGGGCCTGCTCGCGCGGGAGTCCCGTCGCTTCGACGAGCCGCAGCCATTTCTCGATGCCCCCCGGATGCGTGCCGTCCCCGTCATGATCGAGAATGCGTTTGCGCCAAGCGCGCCGGAAATCCGGATCGTCGCTGCGCGACAGAATCAACGCGTCCTTCACCGGGATGCGGCTTTGATACGCGTAACGGTTCAGCGCCCAGGCCTGCAACTGGCCGCGCGTCAGTTTTCCTTCGTGCATGCGCAGGTGGAACGGATGTTTGTGGTGATAGCGCTCTTCGCCGATGGCATGGAAGCGCGCGACAAATTCAGATTCAGAAAGGAGCGACATGGGTGCGGGCCGGCTCACAGCGTTATCTCCATCCCATCATAAGCGACTTCCCAGCCGGCGTCGCGCACGGCGCGATGCGCCGAGCTCTCTTCGTCAAGCACGGGATTCGTGTTGTTCAAATGGATCAGCACGCGGCGAGGTTTGCGCGCACCTTGCATTTCTTCGAGCAAGCCGCCTGCTCCGGACAGAGGCAGGTGTCCCATTTGCCGCGCCGTCTTCGCGCTGCCCTGGACTTTCACCAACTCGTCGTCCGTCCAAAACGTGCCGTCGAGAAGTGCGAGATCGCTATCGGAGACCGCGCGTTTCCATTCCTCGCCGCGCCCGGCCAAGCTTGGTGCATAGAACAGTCGCTTCCCGCCGTGAACAATCTCGAGGCCGATCACCGCTTCAGTCTTCTCCAGCTTCGCGCGCAGGCCGTCGCTGACGTAATCCGGGAATTCGCCGCCAAGCGGGATGGCCGTGCAACTCAGCACTTCCTCCGCCTTCTGACCGCTGCCTGGGCACAACTGTACGGCGTCTTTGACACGAAGATCCTCCCACTGAACAGGAGGTCTCGATCGCTCGAGAGTGCGGAACAGGGAATTCTCCGCGATTACAGCGCGGCGAACCGATGGCGTCGAATAAAGTCGCAGCGGCTGAAATTCACGGAGGTGCAGAAGCCCGAGCACGGAATCAACATCTGCACTGGTCAGGATGATGGCGGCAATCGGAGTGTTGCGTCCGCCATCTTTAGGCGCTAGTTCGGGCGTGACCGAAATCTGTTGGCGCAGATCAGGAGAGGCATTAAGCAGGAACCACGGAGAGCCGGCGGGAGAAATGGCGACTTGCGCCTGCGTGCGCGCGCGGCCTTTGAAGACACCCCGGCGCATACGGCTGCAGTTGGCGCAACCGCAATTCCATTGAGGGAAACCGCCCCCGGCGGCAGAGCCGAGGACTTTTACACGCATTACAGGCTAGAGTTCAGCGTTCGCGTAGGAGCTGACTTCACAGTTGAGTTCGATGGTTTCGTGTTGCGGGGTCACCCATTCCATATCAGTGGCTCCGGTGCAGCGGGTTTTGAATGCAGGGCTGAGAACAGAATCAGTATACGCCCGGAGCACAACCCCCTGCAATGGCTAATTAACCCCTGTGTTTACAATTATTTAATCTGGTGCGCCCGCCAGATCGCCAGCCAAAATGCCTACCGCCGGCCTCCCGGAAGGGCATCGAAACCCGACAGTATGCTATCTTGGCTGTCGGCACCACATTGTCCTAATCCCCGGAGGATTCCAATGGCATCACCGGCCATGCGCCGTTCCGACCGCGTTTCGCTGACCCTCCTGCTGGAGGCGTCCGGGACCGACACCCACGGCAAGGAATTCAAGGATCCCACTCGAACCATGCTGATCAGCCGTGGAGGCGCGGTGATCATCCTGCAACGGGACCTCAAGCCGGAGCAGCGCATTCACGTCCGGCGTCAGGCGCCCCACGAGGCGCACCGCCAGGCCGAGGCGCGGGTGGTGGGGCAATTCGGCCAGGAGAAAGACGGATATCTATACGGAATCGAGGTGCTCGATCCGAGCAACGACCTGTGGGGGATCGAGTTCCCGCCGATTTCCGATTCCGACGAAGCCGTCGCGCGAATGCTTCTCGAGTGCAGCTACTGTCGCGCGCGGGAAGTGGTGTACCTCAACGAGCTCAATCTTCGCGGATTCGAAAGCAATCGCGGCATCGCCCGACACTGCAAATCCTGCGGCGTGCCCAGCATCTGGACGCAGGCATCGCACGAAGACGAAAAGAAACTGGCTTCGCGGGCACGGAGGCGCGGCACGGACGGCAAGGAGGAATTGCCCGAAGGCGCCGAGAAGCGCGAGCGCCAGCGCATACGGCTGAAGACGCGCTTGACCGCCTGCGTGCGGCAAGCAGGGGCGGATGATGAACTGGCGGTGTGTGAGGATATTTCACCCGTGGGCATGTGCTTCCGCAGCAAGCGCCGCTACGATTCGCAGTCGGTGATCAACGTCGCGGTTCCGTACTCGCCGGACGCTGCCAATATTTTTCTTCCCGCGCGGATTGTTTATTCGGAAGAAATGCCTAAGGCCGGATTGTTCCGCCATGGCACGGAATACAGCAAAGTGGGTCCGCGGGCGCGCTGAGGTGCGGAATGACCCGACCATCCACGGCGCCGAAAATTGCAGAGGGGGGAGGTCTAGTTCAAGGTAACCGGCGCGCGTTCGCGGCTGCGGCGGGCATGGTAGTGCATCGAGATGTTGAGGTACACGTTCCCCGTGGGAGTTTCAAAACACAAGATGGTCGCCTCGGATTCCTGGCCGGCCGCTTCACACTGCGCCTGCGTCAAAATCTCCGGCGGAAAAACTTTGAATTGAAACCCGCGGTCGTTCAGTTGCGTGACGGCGTTGCCGATGACCATGTTGGCCAGCTCGCACACGGTTTCCGGAATGATCGCTTCGTTGGGATCCATTTCACCGCCGGTCAGAACGCCGGCCACCTGCGCAGCCGCGCCCGGATCCATGTCCAGGATCACTCGTCCTTCCACCTCGCCGCGAAAAACCACGCTGGCTGCCAACCCTTTTTTGCGATAGCCCTCTTCTTCCATGTTCAGGTCGACGATGCGCGCGGGCGCATTCATCATTTCCGCCAGCACCGCGTCGAGCGACCCGATGAACGGCTGAATCAGATCCATCCTCATCGCGATTTCTCCCCGGCGCCGACGGGCGCCGTCACGCCGTCGTCATTCAGCACGTATCGGATGATTTCGTACAATGCGTCGGGCTTCACCGGCTTCTGCACAAAGTGGCGCGCGCCCTTCTGCAGTGCAGCGAGGATATTGTCTTGATAGCCGACGGAGGAAACCATCACGATGCGCGCCTCAGGGTGTTCGTGGACGATGCGCTCCACCGCCTCAATGCCCTCCATCTGCGGCATGGTGATGTCCATCAGGACGATGTCCGGCTTGGTGCGGGCATATTCCGTGATGGCCGTGCACCCGTCGCCGGCTTCGCCCACCACCTGGCCGCCGAACGATTCGATCATCTTCGCCAGGCTCTTGCGGGCGAAGACGGAATCGTCCACCACCAGATAGCGCACCGCCTGGTTGTCCTTTTTTCGCGTCAATGCTTCGAACTGTTTCATGACTATCTCCTTCGCAGAGCCCCTTGTTCGGCGGAAGCGTCTGCCGGTGCCGGCTCCGCAGCCGGCTCGACATTCGGACGCTCCGTCATGACCTTCGATTGCAGAACACTGGCCATATTAGAAAGTGAAACAACCCGCGAGACGAATCCCCGCGAGATGGCCGCTCGCGGCATGCTGTCCACCACGCAGGTATCAGGAGCCTGCGCAATAGTGACGCCGCCGCCCGCCTGTACGGCGCCCATACCCGCGGCGCCGTCTTCACCCATCCCTGTCATCAACACCGCGACTGCGTTGTTCCCAAACTCATGAGCCACCGAGTGAAACAGCACATCCACGGACGGACGATGTCCGTTCACGCGCGGCTGATCCACCAGCACGGCGATGTCGCCGTGTGGCATGCGGCGGACTTTCATGTGCCGGTTGCCCGGGCAGATCAGGGCGCGCCCTGCAAGCAGCAAGTCGCCCGACTGCGCCTCTTTCACCTCGATGGGCGAGGATTCGTGCAGCCGGCGCGCGAACATTTCCGTGAACCCTTCGGGCATGTGTTGCACTACCAGCAGGCACCCGGGGAAATCCTCGGGGAGCTGTGAGAACAAATATTGCAGCGCGTTGGGCCCGCCGGTGGAAATGCCGATAGCCACAATTCGCGACGGCCACTGCGGCATGGTCGTACGACGCGGCAGTTTGCGCCGCGACTCCGGCACCGTGATGATCATCTTCGGCGCGCCGGAGGCAGCCGCCACCTTGATTTTGATGGCCAGTTCCGCGGCAATTTGATCAATGCGGCCGGATGCTGCGTCGGGCGGCTTGGTGACGAAATCGAAGGCGCCCAGCGCGAGCGCTTTCAATGTCAGGGTGGCGCTTTGGGTGGTCTGCGCGCTCACCACGATGACCGGCACGCGATGCTTGCGCGTGATCTGCCGGAGCATTTCGATCCCGTCCATCCGCGGCATGTCCAGATCCAGCGTCACCACGTGCGGCCGCAACTCTTCGATCTTCTTCAATCCGATCGCGCCGTCCATCGCCGTCCCCACCACTTCCAGCGACGGATCGTGGCGCAGCGCCTGCGGGATCAATTTGCGCATCAGCGCCGAATCGTCCACCACCAGGATGCGAAGCTTTTCGCTCATGCCGTCGCTCCCACTGCCGGAATTCTTGACAGATGTGCAACGACTGCCGGGACATTCAAAATCAGCACTACCGTCCCATCCCCCAATATCGAGGCGCCGCTGACCAGTGGTGAGGTGATCAGGCGGTCCTCCAATGCTTTGATTACCAGTTCTTCTTCACCCATCAGACTGTCAACTGCCAAGCCGAACCGGCGCGTGCCCGCGGCGATGACGATCACAAACGTGCGTTTCGCAGGTTCCTGGCCGGCGGACTGCCCCAGGCGATCCAACCGAACGAGGGTGAGCACCTGTTCGCGCAATTGAAAGACCTCGCGATCGTCCACGCGATGGACTTCTTCCCCGGAAACACGCGTAATTTCCACCACGGAAGCAAGCGGCACGGCGTACAGCCGCCCGCCAACGCGGAACAGCAGCGCCTGAATGCTCGCCAAAGTGAGCGGCACCATCAGGCGGAACTTCGTGCCCTTGCCGGGGACGCTTTGCAGGCTGACCGAACCTTTCAAGCTTTCAAGCGTATTTTTCACCACGTCGAGCCCCACGCCGCGGCCAGAAATTTCCGTCACTTCATCGGCTGTGCTGAACCCGGGCAGGAAAACCAGCTGAAGCAGTTCGGATTCCGACTGGCGTGCCAATTCATCCGCGCTCAAAATACCGCGCTCGAGAGCGCGCTGCGCAATTTTGTCGCTGTCCAGTCCGCGTCCGTCGTCGGAAGCTTCGATCACCACCTGGTCGCCTTCGTGATAGGCGTTCAGGCGGATGGTCCCGCGAGTCGGCTTTCCCTCTGCTTCGCGCTCCGCAGCCAGTTCGATTCCGTGGCCCGCGGCATTGCGAACTAGGTGGGCGATCGGCTCGGCCAGCGCGTCCAGAATGCTCTTGTCCAGATCGGTATTCTGCCCTGCGATTTCCAGACCGATGTCCTTGTTGAGTTGCTTTCCGACGTCGCGCACCAGACGCGGAAAGCGCCGGAAGAGTTGCTCGACCGGGACCATGCGGATTTTCATCACGGATTTCTGGAGTTCACCGAGCACACGTGACTGGAACGCCAGCGCGTCGGAAAGCTTCCCGCGCAGCGGGTCCTTGGCGAATCGTTGCTCGAATTCGACGATGGTCCGGTGCAGCATGGATTTTCCGATGATCAGCTCGCCCACCAGGTTCATCACCGTGTCAATGCGCGTCGCATCTACGCGCAGCGTGTTTTCGGCAGCTTGCGAGAGACTGGCCGGCGCCCCGTTGCTGTGCGACTCTTCGGGCTGCGAATCAGCCGCGAGTGGATTCTTGGTCGCGATACCCGCCGAGATTGCCGCGGCTTCCGATTCCAGCAGAATGTCGAGCAGATCACGCGCCGGCACAGGCTGTTGTTCAGGGGCCTTCTCGACGGCAATTTTCGTCACCACCGAAGGAACCTGGCAACGCTTGCGAATCCAGTCCGCCGATTTCGCGCTGGAGACCGCTGCTTCAATCAGCCCGGACTGTTCCAGCAACGCACCGCTTTCCGGATGCACGGCTAGAATTTTTCCGGCGCTTTCGAGCGCCTTGCGGACCAGTTCATAGGCCGCCGCCGGCAGCAAAGCGTCGGGGTCCAGATGCAGCGCAATCTGATGCACCATTTCACCGCGCCGCAAGGACTCCGTAATCATCAGCCGTTCATACTCGGTCCACTCGAATTTTGCCGTCTGTTTGGATTTTTCCTGCGGCGCTGCCGGTTTATTCAGCAGGCGGTGGATGTGTTCGCGCAGCGCGCCTCCATCCGGCGGCTGCAAATTGTTGCGATAGGCGGCAAGCATCTCGTGAAACGTGTCTGCGGCGGTCAGAACGACCTCGGCAATCAAGCCGGCGTTGGCCTTGGCCTGTTCCGGAGTCAGCACGTCTTCGAGTTCGTGCGCCAGCTCGCTCAAGCCGCGATAACCGCAAGCGGCGGAATCGCCCTTCAGGGTGTGCACGGCACGGCGGACGCGGCGCAGACATTCCTTGTCATCCGGACGAGATTCCAGCGCCAGCCCGGCTTCGTTCATGGACTGGAGGATCTCCTGCGCGCTCTCAAAAAAGAGATCGCGGAGCTCGGAAGCGCGCTCCTCGGGAAAAAACGTCACTGCGCCCCCTCGATACGCTGGTACACGGTCGCGTTGCTTTGATGGATCATGTGGTACTTGGTGGTGAGGCCGAAGAGACTTTCCGCGTGTCCCACGAAAAGATAGCCTTCCGGATTCAAGCAGCGGTAAAACTTCTCGATCAGCCGTTTTTGTTCGGCTTCGTCGAAATAGATCATCACATTGCGGCAGAAGATGGCGTCATTGCGCTGCGGCAGGTACTCCGTCTTCAGGTTGTGAAAATCGAATTGCACCAGGCTCTTCAGCGCGGGCTTGACGGCATATTTGTCGCCGACTTTATCGAAATAGCGAAGCCGGCATGTGTAATCGACCGTTTCCATCTGCGCTTCGGTGTAGATGCCTTGTTGCGCCGTCAACAGCGCGGAATAATTGATGTCCGACGCCAGAATTTCCACTTTCCACGGGGGAGGGATCATCGGTTTCGGCGTCGGCATTTCGAACGGCAACGGATTGCGCAGGTAGTAGTAAGCCAGCGCGTCGCAAACCATGATCGCCAGTGTGTAAGGCTCCTGGCCCGTTGAACAACCGGCGCTCCAAATGCGCAGCGACCAGTCGCGCCGCTCCTGCTTGCGCTTCAATATTTCCTCCAGCACGAATTTCTGGAACAGATCGAGCTGCGGCCGGATGCGGAAAAAGCTGGTCTCGTTGACGGTCAGGTTCTCGAGCAGCGCACTCAGCTCCTGCTTGCCCTCACGGCTGGTAAGCAGACGGTAGTAGCTGTAGAACGATTCCATCTGGCACGCCTTCAGGCGGCGCTGCAGCCGGTCGCGAAGGAAGTGCGTGCGTCGCTCGTCGAAAAACATCCCGCATTCCTGGTAGACCAGGGTTTGCAGTAGCTTCAGCTCGGCGTCCGTGAGTTGAACCTGTGCTGTGAGTGTGGACATTCGTCCCTCGAGTTCGTGACTCCCTGGCTGATCTCAGGAACCTCTGCTGCTGCCTACCGGCACGCCGGCCGTTTCCGCCACTGCTTCCAGGCTGCGCAGCTCGCCGCGCTGCAAGATTCGGCTCAGGTCCAGCAGGATCACCAGCCGCCCGCGCAGCTTTCCCACGCCGGTGATGTAGTCCAATTCGCCTTCCTGGAAAACGTTGTGCGGTGCCTCAATTTCCGAAGGCGGAATTTTCAACACCTCAGACGCGGAATTGACCAGCAGGCCGATGCGCCGGCTTTCGATTTCCACCACCACAATGCGATGCTTCTTGCTCGGCTCGTTCACCGGCTCGCCGAATCGCTTGCGCAGGTCCACCACCGGAATAATCCGCCCGCGCAAATTGATGACGCCCTCGATGTAATCGGGCGCGTTCGGCACGGAAGTGATTTCCGGCACGCGCACGATCTCGCGAACGATGGAGATGGGCAGCCCGAAGGTTTCCCGTCCGATGCGGAAGCCCACTACCTGGAGTTCTTTTTCCATGGTTCTCGTGTGCGCCGTTCTACCGGCCGACTTCGGCTAGCTCTGCCTGAGAGTGCTGTTCCGATTGCAATGCCGGCCTCCGTCCGTGGAAGCGGCGCCCGTCGGCGTAGTTGTCGTCGAGCTCAAAGCGGCCCATGGTATCCAGCAAACCGCGCGACAGCTTGGACATCTGTTCCGCGGTGGCCGCCAGTTGCGTGGAGCTGGAAGTGGATTGCTGCACCAGTTCGCGCATTTTTTCCATGGCGCGAACCACGGCTTGCGCTCCGGAGGCCTGCTCCTCAACCGATGAGTTGATTTCCTGCGTGATTTCCGTCAGCCGGTTGGTGGCCTTGGCAATTTGCGACGAGCCGCTGGATTGCTCCATGGTGGCGCCGCCGATTTCCTGCGAGAACTTGTACACTTCCGATACGACGTCGGATATTTTTTCCAGCGCCAGGCTCAGGTCCTTGTTGAGCGTCAAGCCTTCCTGAACCATGGTGGTGCTCTTTTCCATGTTCTCGACGGCCTCGCGCGCTTCCTTCTGGATTCCCTGAATCAGCTCGGAAATTTCCTTGGTGGACTGTGTGGATTTTTCAGCCAGCTTGCGCACTTCCTCGGCCACCACGGCAAAGCCCAGGCCGTGTTCGCCAGCGCGTGCGGCTTCGATGGCCGCGTTGAGGGCCAGGAGGTTGGTCTGCTCAGCCAGGTCGTCAATCACCTCGATGATCTTGCCGATGTCGTCGGCGCGGCGGCCCAGCACATCAATTATTTCCGCGGACGACTGAATGGCGTGACTCGTGCGGTTCAGGCCTTCGGTAGCCTTATCCATGGTCACCATGCCGGTTTGCACTTCCTCGCGTGAGCGATGCGAGATATCTACCAGCAGCTTGGCGGTGTCCGCCACGCGTTGAATCGACGTGACCATTTGATCGATGGATGCGGACGTCTCGGAAACGCTGGAGGCCTGCACCTGCGTGTTCTTCACCACGTTCTGCACGTTGATGCTCATCTCGTGCATCGTGCTGGTCACTTCGTCAATCGCCGAAGCCGCCTGCACGCTTACTTTTGCGGATTCATCGGACGCGCTGGCCATCTGCGCCGCCCCGCTAGCCACCTGCGAAGCGCTGTCGCGCACCTGGCGCACCAGGTCGCGCAATCCCTGCGTCATGCGCGCAAACGCCTTGGCCATGGTGTCCTGCTGCGATCTCGGCTGGATGGTGACGGACAATTTTCCTTCCGCGATCGATGCGGAGACAGTGGCCATATCCTTCAAGTGCAAGATCATTTTGTTGAAGTTGTCGGCCAGCACACCTACCTCGTCGTCGCGATGGATGTCGATAGACTGGTCAAGATCTCCAGTTTCCCCGATGCGATGGGCCACTTCGATCAAGTGATGCACCGGATCCTTGATGGATTTGGCGGTGCGGAAGGCAATGAACACTCCCAGCAGCGCCGCGGCCAGCGTTCCAATGGTTGTGATTCCCGTGCTCCACGAAGTCGCCGACGCCGCTCGCGCGTTCGAATCTTCATACGCCTTTCGGATGGCGCGGTTAGCCTCGTCCAGCACGCCGGAGGATTTGTTGGTCCACGTGGCCGGGTCGTGCTGCAGGTAATAAATCTGCATGTCGGAGACAGTCGCGTCACCGGCGTCCACTTGGTGGCGCTTGGCAATCATTTGCTTGGCGAAGCCATCCGCCCAGTTTCGTTCGTTCTCCTCCACCTGGCTCAGCGCATTCTTCAAGAACGAATCATTCGCGCGGTTGGCCCCTTCCTTCACCAGCAGTTGCAGGTCGGCGATTCCTTTGTTGGCCTTGTCCTCGTCGCGCAGATCGCCGCTCAGCAAATAATTCCCCAGGTACAGGCGGTTCTCCATCATCCGGTAGCGGATGCTCTCGATGGTCTGCACATCGGCCAATGTGGCCGCGGAAGCGGAGCGTGCGCTGTACTCGCGCAGCACGGTGAAAATATTGATGACAAACAGGAACAGCATGATCGCCAGAATGGCGCCAAACCCAAGATAGAGTTTCTTGGTAATCGTCATTTGCAACGCCTCCCCACCCAACCCCGACTCTCCGGCCATCCGCCGGCGAGTCTTAATTCCCAGTAAATTCGAATTCGATCGTTTCCACCGTTTCTTTTGCTGCCGGCTCGAAGCGCCACTTCTTCGCCGCATCCAGCGCGGCACTCACCAGCAGCGGGCTGCCCCCGACCACTCGTGTCTCGGTCACATGGCCATCGGCGGAAATCGTGGTTTCAATCTTCACTTTGCCGGTGACTTTCATTTGCTTCGCCAGCGGCGGGTAGTCCGGCAACACTCTTGTTTTCACCTTGCGTTTGGTCGTCACTGCTGCTTCCTGCCCAAATGCGGCTGGTTGTCGAACCGGCGAGCCGAGCAGCGTCAGCGTTATGACCAGCGTTGCTACCCCCAGACTCCTTTTCATGCAGGCCCCTCCCTCCATGGGAGAAATGTCCAGCCGATGAAATTGCAATGCCAGTGCCACCGAGGAAGGCTTCTTTAAGGAGTTCGCGAGCGCAGAAAAATTGCCTCTAAGCTGTTGAATTCAAATGTACTAGCGAATTTCTGCGTATCCATCCATGATGGCACCGCTCCACCGAATTGTCTCACTCACCGGCGAGCCCAACTTTCTCCGTCTCAGCTTGCGACGAATCTCTGATTACCCGTTTCAACAACTCCACGGCCCACTTCGCTTGACTCAAATTGAGATAAGCCTCTAACTTCTTAGAAGCAAAGGCGCAAAGCGCGCAAGCCCCCAAGCCTCCATGCGTGCATTGAATAAAACTCGGGAGTTTTCTCCCCATCTCGACGGCTCTTTCGAGAGCCTTCTCGCGCAATTCTCAGCCACTACGCTCGAATTGAATCCCTCTCTGGGCACCTTGGAGTTTGCCCGGCGGTTGACGGAGCGCGTAGTGGACATGCTCAGAGCTCGCGCCGCGGTCTTGGTCCTGGCAAGGGACGCGGAATGGGAGATCGCCGGATTGACGGGACCAGCTCATCGCTGGGACGCGCCTACTCGGCATCGAATCGCTTCTGCTCTCGCTGAACAAGCGCGCGTACCCGCCGTGGATTTGCGCCGGGGTTCCGCCGTCACGCTGCTGGGCAGGGAAATCGGCGATGCGGTTGGCTGGGGCGAATTGCTCCTCTTGAACATGAACGGCAGCCAGGGAGAGTTGCTCGGCGTCTTGTGCCTCGTTGACCTGGGTCGCGAGCTTTCCGCCACCGAGCGGCAGTTGCTGGAGGCGCTCCTGGCCCATGCCTCAGTCGCGCTCGAAAATATCAGGCTGTTTTCCCGCGTCGAACAATCGCGCAAGCAGTGGGTGGAAGATTTCGACGCGATTTCCGATTTCATCGTCGTGCACGACGCTGCCAACCGCGTGCTGCGCCTGAATCAAGCGCTCGCCGCCACGCTAAATGTCCGGCCGTCGGAAGCCGTCGGGCGCGACATGGGAAACCTGGAGCTGCTCTCAGTCTCCGCGCAGCCGGGGCAGTGCCCGTTCTGCCGCAATCCGCGCTCCCCCCAGGAAGAATTTATTTTTCAAGCCGGCGAGCGGTCCTATCTTGTATCCGCCGCCCGCATCCCTGGCGGGCAGCACGCCGAGCCGCGCACCGTTCATGTGCTCAAAGACATCACCGACCGCCGCGAGGCCGAGCGCAGCTACCGCCGTGAACGCGACTTCAACAAAAACATTCTGAACAACACGCAGAGCATGATTCTGGTCCTCGATACCGCAGGCCTGATCAGTTATGGCAACCGCCGTTGTTTTGAAAGCGGTTATCGCGAAGAAGACCTGCTGGGATTTCCGCTGGTCGAATTGGTCCCCGCGGCGCGCCGCCCTTTGCTGACCAAAGCGCTCGAGCGCACCTTGCAGGGCGCAGCGCTCGGCAATCTGGAAATTCCCATGATTCGCGGCAACGGCTCGGCCGGCCAATTTTCCATCAACCTCAGCCCCATGCGCGATGAGTCCGGCGAAATCAACAGCATCGTCGTGGTCATGACCGACGTGACCGACGCCGCCGACCTGCAGGCGAAATTGATGCACACGGAAAAAATGGCCGCGCTTGGCCAGCTGGTTTCCGGTGTAGCCCACGAAGTGAACAATCCGCTGGCGGCCATTGTGGGTTTCACGGATCTATTGCTCGAAAACGCGGAGGTTCCCGCTTCAGCGAAAGAAGAGCTCCAGGTGATTCTCCAGGAGGCGCAGCGCACCCGCACCATCGTCCAAAACCTGCTCAGCTTCGCGCGCCAGATGCCCGCGCAGCGCGAGCCGGTGCAGGTGAATTCCGTGTTGCGCCAGACGCTCAAGCTGCGTGCCTACGATTTCTCGAATCACGGTGTCGAACTGGTCGAACAGTACGCCGAGGATTTGCCGTTGGTGGTGGGCGATCCGCACCAGTTGCAGCAGGTGTTCCTCAATATTCTGAACAACGCCTACGACGCGGTGCAAGATCTGCGCCGCCGCGGAAAAATTCTCGTTCAGACTGCTCACAACCACGGCCACCTGGAAATCAGTTTCCGCGACAATGGCCCGGGCATCTCCCATCCCGATCGCATCTTCGATCCATTCTTCACTACCAAAGAAGTGGGCAAGGGCACCGGGCTGGGTCTGAGCATTTGTTACGGAATCGTGCGCGCGCATGGCGGCGAAATCACCGCGCGCAACAATGCCGACGGCGTCGGATGCACGTTTAATGTGCGCCTGCCCATGGCCGGAAAAGCCGCGGAAATGCTGGCCGCCGAGGCCGCCCGATGACCAGCGTCCCGGGCGCGGCTGCTGCGGCAAAATCGCGAATCCTGTTGATTGAGGATGAGCCGTCCGTCGCCGCGTTCCTGCGCATCGCGCTCGAGCGCCGCGGATACGAAGTGGTGCCTTCGGCGTCGGCCGCCGACGGGTTGCACCTCCTGGCCACCGGAAATTTTTGCGGCGTGGTTTCCGATTTCCGGACCCCGGGAGGCATCTCCGGCGCCGACGTGCAGGATTGGCTCCGCCGCCACCGGCCGGAGCTGGCGTCGAAAATCGTATTCATCACTGGCGACACGGCCAGCGAAGAAACCTCCGCACTGCTGGCGCAGGCCGGCACGCCTTGCGTTGAAAAACCCTTCCGCGTTCACCAGTTGATGGCCGCGGTGGAAAAAACGATCGGAAAACCATGAACGAAGCTCCGCAGCTCCGGTTCTTGATAGTGGACGACGAACAGAGCATCCGCCGCCTGTGTATCACTGTCGGGCAGCGCCTGGGATTTCTCTGCGCCGAGGCGGAAACGGCGGAGACCGCGCTAGAATCGCTGGAAGTCAGTCCGCCGGATATCGTCGTCACCGATTTGAAACTGCCCAGCCTCACCGGTGTCGAATTGCTCCGCCGAATCAAGGACCAGTTGCCGCGCTCAGAAGTGGCCATCATGACCGGCCACGGCTCAATCGAAACGGCCGTCGAAGCCATGCGCCAGGGCGCTTACGACTACATCGAGAAGCCCTTCCGCGTCGAAAAACTTCGCCAATTGCTGCAACGCATGGCCGAAAAAGTTCAACTGGTGACCGAAAATCAATTTCTGCGCGAGCGCGTGAACATGGAAACGCAGCTCGACGGCATTACCGGAACTTCCGCGAAGATTCAAGACGTAATGCGCATGGTCTCGCGTTTGAAAGACACGCGCACGCCTGTCTTGATCACCGGCGAAAGCGGTACCGGAAAAGAATTGGTCGCGCGCGCCATTCATTTCCGCGGTCCGCTTTCCCAGATGCCTTTCCTCGCCGTGGATTGCGGCTCACTGGTTCCCACGCTGATGGAAAGCGAGCTGTTCGGCCATGAAAAAGGCGCATTCACCGGAGCATTGAAAACCAAGCCTGGGCTTTTTCAGGCCGCCAATGGCGGCACCATCTTCCTCGATGAAATCGGCGAGTTGCCGCTGGAAATGCAGGCGAAACTCCTGCGCGTTCTCCAGGAAAAAGAAGTCCGTCCCGTGGGCAGCAACGAAAAAACGCCCGTAGACGTGCGCGTGATTGCCGCGACGAACCGGGACCTGGAAGCCGCCTACCGCGCGGGAAATTTTCGCAAGGACCTCTATTTCCGACTCAACGTAGTTACTTTGCATTTGCCGAACTTGCGCGAACGCCGCTCGGACATTCCTCAACTCGTGCATTCCTTTCTCGATCGCTACGCACCCGGTGAAAATGTCCAGGTGACGCCCGCGGCGATGAAGAGCTTTTTGCAGTACGACTGGCCGGGCAATGTGCGCGAGCTGGAAAATTGCATCGCCCGCGCCATTGCTCTTGGAGATCACCGCCTCATTGACGTTCTCGACCTTCCGGCAGCGATCACTGGAGCTCCCGGGGCGGCCGTTGAGGGTGGCGAAACAGCGGCAGTTTCCACTACAGCGCTTGCGGACCTCGAGCGCCTCACCATCCTGCGCGTCTTCGAACAGGCTGGCGGCGACAAGGCTCTGGCCGGCAGGATGCTGGGCATCAGCCGCGCCACGCTGTACAGGAAACTCAAGCGCTACCAGATCCCCCTGCGGCAATCGAGCAAACATCTGGTTGAAAGCCTCTCCTAGCCTTCTGACATCCCGCCGGTTGAGACGGTTCCGTTTCAGTCTGAGACTGAGGCGAGAAGTGCATGCTCGGCCTGCCTCTGTAACTCTCCGTATCTGAATCACTTAGCGGTGCGTTCAATCGTTTGCCTTTGGCCGCGCTCGTGCAATCCATTCCGGGGAAGAATCTCGTCACCGTCTTCGTGTTTCTACGCGGTTGGCACGTTCGGGGCGTACGCACACGGTTGTGAGCGCGGGGGCGGCGAAAGGCCGGGAAAATCGTGCCAAGGGAAGCGGGCGTTGTTTCGGACGCAGCAGGACAAACGTGCGTTGAAAAACTGGCGCAGCTCTTTCCTGCGGCTTCTCCCGTGCGGATTCCCGTGCGCGTGATTTCGGTCGGCGGCGGGCGCCGCAAATTGCAGGAGCACACGGTGATTGAATTCGGCACCGCTCGCGAAGTTCTTTTCGCCTCTACTCTGCCGCTGGAATTTGAAGACCGCCTGCGCCTGGTCAATTCCGACGGTTCGCTCGACGCGGACGCGGCAGTTGTCGCCGTGCGCTATCGCGAAGGCAGCAAGGCTGTTGCAGCACGATTCCTCGCCGAAGTCGGCAACTGGATCATCAAGCCATGACACAAAAGACTCCTGTTAGCAGTGCCCAGCCTCCTTCCAAGGCGCAGAAACCGGCCGCCGGAGCTCCCGCGGAATTTGCCGCTCGCTGGGCCGAAGCGCGGGCCGCCTATCCGCTCTACGCCGCGCTCGCGACACAGTTCAATCTCGCGCCCTTGCCCTATCCCTTCGGCGAAGTGCCCCCGGCGCGTCCTACGCGGGATGTGTTCGACCGCGACTTGCACTGGATGGACGCGCTCGACGAGAAAGTTCGCGCCTTCCAGATTCGCCAGCTTCCTTCCGAAATTTTGAATGCCGGCGAAGCCTCGCTGCGCGCCTTCATCCAGCGCGTGTTGAAGAAACCGGACAAAACCAATATTGACCGCGACAAGATCGATTTGCTCCTAGTCCAGTATTTCGCGCTGTGCGCGCCCGTGGAGCTCTACCGTGAAGCCATCAGGCTCGAAGACGTCGCGGGCGTCCTGCAACCGGTCTTGTCGGAGGCGGACTCGACGCCACTCGAATGGTGCGAGCCGCTCGAACGCGCTCTCGAAACGCTCGAGCATTGCCACAGCCTGCGCGACATCATGGAGCACGGCCTGCTCGAACAAGGCCGCCTGGTGAAAGACTCAGCCGGCTGCATGTTCTACGACCCCGCGGCGCTGGTGGCCTTCTGTCGCTTCAACTTTTCGCTTCGCCGCGCTTTCATCCGCCTGCTCCACGCTGATTTGACTGCCGTACAGCATGCCGTGGAAACTCTTGATGCTGCCGGCGTGAAGACCGTGGATTGCCGCCGCGCCGGCTTCTCCGCCGCCGAGACCACCACACAGCTTCGTTACTGGTGCGAGAACTGGCGCCAACCTTTCCACAAGGACTACACCGAAAGCTCCGTCAGCCATTCATTCGAGCAACTGCTGGCCCTGCGTGCCGATCTTGAGGAAGCCCTTGGGCACAAGCGCCCTGGAGCGCCCGCGCCAGTTCCGGCAGCTGTCAGCGCGCCAGGTGCCCACGCAGCCGATGCAAAGAAATCGCCCTCGTCAATCGCTCCGCCTCATGCCGCTGCCGTGCAGGTTTCACCGCCGACGCCTGCCGCGCCAAAGAAATCGGAATCCGTTGCGCCAGCTGGCTCTTGGGCTCCGAAGGCACCGGCCTCTCCGGCTGCGGTGAACAAGACTCCGAAATCCGCAGACGAACCGGCCAGGCCCACGGCTGCCGCCGAAACCGAAAAATGTCTGGAAGCCATCTGGGAGCAATTGATCGCCGCACCGCCCTCGCGCGGCCGCTCCATGTCCACCGTGGTTCTCGAAGACACGAAGGTGTTGCTCTCATCCTGGGAAGTCGCGGCGTTCGTCGCTGAAGGCAACCAGGAAGCGGAGGATTTGCGCCGCGCCGTCGTCGCCCGCGCGCTGCTGGCCGTCGCTGGTGATCAGCGCAAGCGTTCCGGCGACGCAACCGCGCTCGCCTCCGCGCTGGTGCACGCGCGCAGCGAAGTTTCCTATTTCCAGGGGCGTGTCGAGCAGGCCAAGCGCGCCAAGAACACGGAAGCCGCCGTGAATCTTGGGATCAGCACTAAGCGGCTGCTTTCCTTCATCGAGGAAGCGGAAAAACTTCAGCCCTGAGGCAGGGTGCATGACCGGCCAACCGTCGAATCAAGCCAGCGTCCTGATCCTCTCGGACGACACAGAATTCGCTCGCACCGTCGCGGCGCGCTGGCAGGCGGAGCGCTAAGTCCCTGAAATCACACTGGCCTCGAGCGACGTCTGGCATTCGTCGAGCGCAAACGACTACGCGCTTGTAATCGTCGGGCCGGTCCACGGCGGAAAATCGTCAGAAATATTTTCTTCTCTCGGCACTGCTCGCGGCGCTGCCGTTGTGTGCGCCACGGATGATGCCAGGGAAATTTCGTTGCTTCGAGTCGAGCACCCGCACGTGCTCGTCGTGCCGCGCCACGATGGTTGGATCGGTACCCTCATCCTCCTTGCTGGCGAAGCAATTCGTCGCATCGAAGCATTGAACCGCGCCCAGCGCGCAGAGCGCCTGGCCATTGAATCGCAAGGCAACGCCATTCTTGGCCGCTACATGCTCGACATGCGGCCTAGCGTCAATAACGCGCTCACTTCCGTGCTTGGCAATGCCGACCTGCTGCTTCTTGAGCCCGGCCTGGTTTTTGCCGGCTGCCGCGACCAGATTCAGACTATTCACACCATGGCTCTGCGGCTCAATGAAATCATGCAGAGATTCTCATCCCTTGCCACCGAAATGCGGGCCGGTGAGAAAGATTCTCAAGCTGAGACGGATCCCGCCGCCGCAGGCCTGATGACGGGTGACTAAGCGGGAGCAGGGCGGCCCGTAAGCGGCGCTAACGAAAGGACTTTGCTTAGTTGTCGCAGGTTGTGAAACCCGCCGCGCGGGTGGTTGCGGAGTTGCATTTATTTCTGCAGGGATTTGTGTGGAGGCGCAGCAATGCTGAAGAAGATTCTTGTAGTGGACGACTCGCAGGCCGAAGTTCGCCTCATCCAGTCGTTCTTGCAGCAAGGTGGCTTTCATTCCGTGGGCATTTCCGACCCCACGAAAATTGAGGAAACCATCGACGAAGAACGGCCCAATGTCATCCTGCTCGACGTAGTCATGCCGCAGCGCAACGGGTTCCAAGTCTGCCGCGAACTGAAAAGCCAGGAACACTACTCGACCATCCCAGTCATCCTGGTCACCTCGCGCGCCACTCCCAGCGATCGCTACTGGGGTGAGCAACAGGGCGCCAACGGCTACGTCGCCAAGCCATTTACTCCGGAGGAACTGCTGAACGCCGTGAAGAGGTTTGCCTGATGCCGGCGGAACACGAAAACGCGGCGCTGCCCGCGGAACTCGAAGGCGGCGCGTTCCTCGAGAGCGAATCCTCGCCCGACGAACGCCTACCCGAGCGGCAGTACTGCGTTTTTCGCGCCGGCCGCGAACGCTTTTGTCTTTCCGTGCTCGAAGTGGAGGAAGTGGTGGACTGGCCCATTGTCACGCGCGTCCCGCTGGCGCCGGCGTTCCTGATGGGCGTGTTCAACCTGCGCGGCACGATTGTCCCGTTGGTGGATATCGCTTTCACGGAAGGCCGCCGGCCGGGCCTGCTGCCGAAGCATGTGGTAGTGGCCGCGATTGAGGGCGATCCGAATCGCGACGATCTCCGGCTGGGCATCGCCGCCGACGAAGTCATCGGCACGTTCTCGGCCACCGAGGACGCCTTGCTCGATCAGGCGCCCACTGACGTGCCGCATTGCCGCGGCATGTTGCGGCACGAAGACCGGCTGGCGCTGGTGGTGGACTTGCGCCGCCTGACGGACGTGTTTCCGGTACCCGTGATCTAGTGCCGGACACAAAAATTTGATTTCGGGAAGTGCAAAAAGTTTCTAGGCCTGCGCGAATGCGCGAAACGGTTCTTGGGAGGAAGTCATGAAAGCTCGTTTGAGTTCCACGGTCTGGATGCTGGTCTTCTGGATCGGCCTGTCGCTGTTCGGCGTGCTCGGCCTCGCCTACTACGCCGGTTTGCACTCGTCTGCTCCCGCGGGAGCGGAAGGCGCCGCAGCCGCCGGCAGCCCACACCCGGCAGTCTTCGGGGCCGGTGTGCTGGCGCTGCTAGCTGCCATCTCCATCGTCTGGGTGCTCAGCAAACGCGTGCTCCGGCCCGTGGACGAACTCGCCAAGTTTTCCGAGCGGCTGGTGGCTGGCGACTCCCGCGCCCGCGCCGAGGTTGAAACCGGCGACGAGTTCGAATTCATCGCCGAGAATTTTAACCGCAGCGCCGCGAAAGTGGCCCACGCCGTCACCAGCCAGCAGGCCCAGGACTCGCTCCAGCGCAGCATCACCGACCTGCTCAACACCATCAAGGAAGTCGCGCGCGGCGACCTGACCATCCGCGGCAAGGTGACCAACGACGCGCTCGGTAACGTCGTCGACTCCGTCAACTTCATGCTCGACAACTTCACCAAAGTTCTCGAGCGCGTTCGCAAGGCGGCCATCGACGTCAGCGCCAGCGCCAACCAGATTCTCGAGGCTGCGGACGATATGACCGCCGGCGCCACGCAGCAGGATCAGGAAATCACCAACACCTCATCCGCCGTGGAAGAGCTGACCGTTTCGATGAAGCAGGTGTCCAACAACGCGGAAGCCAGCGCCGAAGCCGCCCGCCGCGCTCTCGACGCCGCCGAACAGGGCAACCGCGCCGTGCGCGATACGCTCGAAGGGATGCAGCGCATACGCGCTTCGGTGCAGGCCACCGCGAAGAAAATCAAATCGCTCGGCGATCGTTCGCTCGAAATTTCGGAAATCATCAACGTGATTAACGACATCACCGAACAGACCAACTTGCTGGCATTGAACGCGGCCATCGAAGCCGCTCGCGCCGGTGAAGCCGGGCGCGGTTTCGCGGTCGTCGCCGACGAAGTCCGCAAACTGGCGGAACACTCCCGCAGCGCGACAAAAGACATTGCCGCGCTCATCAAGGCCATTCAGGCGGAGACAAACGAAGCGGTGGTCGTCATGGAAGAAGGCACCCGCGAAGTGGAGGTCGGCGCCAGCCTGGCCGATCAGGCTGGCAAAGCGCTCGAAGCGATTTCCAGCGTCGTACGCCAGTCCGCTGAACTGGTCCAGGAAATTTCACTCGCTTCCAAGCAGCAGGTACGCGGAACGGAAGGCGTGGCCAACGCCATGCAAATCATTTCCGGAATCACGCGCCAGACTACGCAGGGCGCGCGCCAGACGGCTGCCACCGTCGGCAACATGGTGCGCCTCTCGGAGCAGTTGAACGAAGCGCTGGCGCAGTTCCGCTCAACGCAGCAATCGTCGCGCTCGGCGGAGCCAGCCGAGGATTCGCGGCCGGCGCCTGTGGGAGTGAATCGGTAGGGTGGTCGGATGTTTGCAGCCGGCGCAGTCATGCCGGCTGCTGACGCGTGCCCAACATGAAATCGCATCCAGCCGCCACCGCCAAACTTAGCGAGTCGGAACTCGAGGAGATCAGCGCGCTCATCGAGCAGCGCTCGGCCATCCTGTTCGACTCCTCGCGCGAGCGCTTCTTCTCGACACGGGTGCGCGAGCACCTGGAGGAGAAAGGCCTCGCGAACGGGACGGACTTGCTGCGCCAGGTGCGCGGCTCGAGCATCGAGTACGAATCTTTGCTTGAGCGGCTGCTGACGCAGGAAACGTCGTTCTTCCGCTATCCGGCAGTGTACGAGGCGCTGGAGAAAAAAATTCTGCCGGAAATGCAGGATCGCAAGTTCTGGGAAAGTCCGCGGACGCTGCGCATCTGGAGCGCAGGTTGTTCCACGGGCGAAGAGCCGTACTCGATCGCCGTGACGCTGTGCGAGTCGCTGAAATTCGTGGAAGCCTGGGAAATTGAAATTATGGCCACGGACATCAGCCGTCGAGCCCTGCGCCACGCCGAACGCGGTGTGTACTCGAAACGCAGTTTGCAGAACGTGTCGCTCGGGCAGGTGGACGCCTATTTCACGGCCTCCAAGCATGGTTACCAGGTGCGCCCGCGCATCCGGCGCATGATTTCGTTCGCGCAGATGAATCTGATCGAGCCGGTCTACGTCGGCAAGTTCGACTGCATCTTCTGCATGAACGTGCTGATGTATTTCTCGGACGACCGCCGGCTGGCCATTTTGCGCCGTTATTATGACGCGCTTGAGCCCGGCGGATATTTCCTGCTCGGCCATGCCGAGACGCTTTCGAATGTGCCCATGAAATTCGAGCCCATTGTTTTCGGTGATTGCCGCATGTACCGCAAGCCGGCGGCCTTGGATGTGCGCCGCGCGCCGGCGCTGGTGGAGGGAGCCTCGTGAGCGGGCCAAACCCCGAATCCGTTGAGCTGTTCCTCCAGGAGGCTTCCGAAAACCTCCAGTATCTGCGGGAGTATTCCGGCCTTTTGCAGGAGCCGCAGCCCCGCCCGGAGGATCTTGAAAAGCTGTATATCGCCGCGCACACGCTCGCGGGCACGTCCGCCAGCTATGGCTTTCCGCAATTTTCCGAAGTGTCTGCGAAAATGGCGCACATCTTTCACTACGCCATGAACGCGTCGCTCACCGCCGACATGCACGGGCCACTCACCGAATTCATCTCCGACGCAATCTCCGTCCTCGAATTCGATCTGCTTCAGATTGCTTCGAGTGGCGCCGAGACCACTGGCGATATCTCCGCCTTCAAACAGCGCTACGCCTTTGCGTTTCCCGCTGCACCCGCGCCGGAGCTGGAAAACGAATCGCCCGGCGCGAATGTCGGCGCCGGCGAGCCAATTCCGAGCGTTTTCCCGGTAGCCTCTTACGCCGAGCAGCTCCCGGAAGACGGGGAAGTCCCCGACGAAGTGCTCGAATTCTTCATTCCCGAAGCCGAAGAGCACTTGCAGGCTGTGACGGAATGCTTGCTCTCGCTCGAAACCAACTCGAACCCGGAAGAGATTCACCGCCTCTTCCGCTCCATGCACACAATTAAAGGATCCGCGGCGCAAGTCGGCCTGCACCGCCTTTCGGCCGTGGCTCACCGAGTGGAAGATTTGTTCGGCCAGTTGCGCGATGGCGCGCTGCATCCGAACGCGGAAATCGTGGACCTCTGTCTCGAAGCCGTGGACGTGCTGAAAAAATTCCTGCACCGCCAATGGTCCAGCAACGCGGAAATGGCTGCGGCGGTTGACCCGCTGCTCGCGCGCATTGCGGAACTCGCGCCCGAAGAATCTGCGGAGACCTCGGAAGCAGAAAGCTCGTTCGGTGACGGATCAGCTCCGGAGGCCGCTCCCTCAACTGCAGCTCTACGGCCGGCCCAGGTGCTGCCACAACCGAAGTCCGTCCGCATCGCACTCGATCGACTCGACCGCATGATGAACGCCGTCGGCGAACTGGTGATCAACCGCACGCGCATGCTCGGACGCCTTTCGGAATTGTCAAAACTCGTCGAAGTCCTGAATTTCTCGAAGGCCCGGCTCTCCTCCAAAGTCTCCGACTTTCAGGACAAGCACGAATTCAGCCGCGTGAACGTTTCACTCGCGCCCGGCAGCCAGCCGCCACAAATGGACACTTTCCGCGGTCACGTCACCTCCATGCCGGCCATCACTTCGAACGATCTGCTCGAGTTCAGCGAGCTTGAGATGGACCGCTACGACGACTTCAATATCCTTTCGCGCTCGCTCACCGAGATTTCGGCGGACGTCACCGAAGTCCTCACCCAGCTCGAAGGCTTCATGGGTCGCGTGGACTCCGACATCGACGAATTCACCAAGCTCGCCCACCACTTGCAGGACGAAATCACTGCCGCCCGCATGGTGCCCATCGGCAACCTCTATACCCGCCTTTCGCGCACGGTCCGCGACGCTGCCAAGGCCACCGGCAAGCCCGTGGACCTCACGCTCGAAGGCGCCGAGACCGAACTCGACAACAACATTATTCAACACATTTCCGATCCGCTGATTCACCTGGCCCGCAACGCCGTGGCTCACGGTCTCGAGGATCCCGGCGAGCGCCGCGGTGCCGGCAAATCCGAAAAGGGCCACATCGCTGTCCGCGCCTATCACCGCGGCAATCACATCTTCATCGAAGTCGAAGATGATGGCCGCGGCATCAACTACGAAAAAGTCCGCGAGCGCGTCATCGACTTGGGCGCCATATCTCCCGTTGCTGCTGCCGAGCTCACCGAACGCGAGCTGCGCGAATTCCTTTTCCGGCCGGGATTCTCGACCGCTTCCTCGATGACCGAGCTGGCCGGCCGTGGCGTCGGCCTAGATGTCGTCCGCGCCAACGTTCATGCCCTCAACGGTGAAATCGAAGTCCGCTCCGAGGAAGGCCGCGGCGCTTGTTTCACCGTCAAAGTCCCTCTGACACTGATCATTTCGCAGGCGCTGTTCGTTCGCTGCGGCACCTCTGTGTTCGCTCTGCCGCTCGCCGTGGTCGAAGAAATTCGCCGCCTGCGCCCTGATGAAATCGAAGACGTCGGCGGCAAGCTGCTCACCCGCGTTCGCGATGTGGTCACCGAAGTAATCCGCCTCGATTTGCAGCTGGCCCTCCCGCCGCTCGAGCCCCTGAACGGCTACTTCCACATGGTCATCGTAAAGGTCGCGGGCCGCCAAGTCGGCGTGGTCGTCGAGGAAGTTCTCGGCAAAGACGAAATCGTTATCAAGAATCTCGGCGACTACATGCGCCGCGTGAAGCTTTTCCCGGGCACCACCATCGCTCCCGACGGCAGCCTGATTCTTCTGATTGATTTGAACCGGCTCATTTCCGCCGATACCGCGGAGCGCAACGCGTTGCCGGCATCCTCTCCCGCCGCGCGTGTTTTTGCTCCGGGCGCTGAAGCGGTCGCAGCTGGCAGCATTCCGGCGGAGGCGGTGGACCCGGTCGAGAACGATCGCGTCGTCGTGGTCGCCGACGATTCCATCAGCGTGCGCAAATTTGTCGGCCGCATGCTCGAAAAGGCGGGTTATCGCGTCAAGCTCGCTTCCGATGGACTGGAAGCCTCGGAAATCGTCGCGCAAGTCGGCTGCCACCTGGTGATCACCGACCTCGAAATGCCGCGCATGAATGGCTACGAGTTGATGGCCCATCTGCGCCAGAACCCCGCGACCAGGCGAATTCCCGTGCTCGTGGTCACTTCCCGCGCCGGGGCCAAGCATCGCGACCGTGCTATGAAGGAAGGCGCTTCTGGCTTCCTCACCAAGCCGGTGCAGGAAGATCAACTGGTTTCAACAGTCGAAGGTTTGCTTGGCGTCGAGACGCCTGAACGGCGTCCGTCAACAGGAGTGCCACTCCGGCAGGGCTGAGATGACTACCGGCTCCGACAAAAAGATCCGCGTCTTGGTGGTGGACGACTCCGCCTTCATGTGCAAAGTCCTCCAGGAGATCATCAACTCCGACCCGCAGATGGAGGTGGCCGGGTTGGCGCGCGATGGCCGCGATGCCGTGACCATGGCCGATTCTTTGAGGCCCGACGTGATCACCATGGACATCAACATGCCGCACGTCAACGGCCTGCAAGCGACCGAGTTGATCATGTCGCAAAATCCGCGGCCCATCGTCATCGTCAGTTCCGAATCTCGAGAAGGCGCTACCAGCACCCTGCGCGCGCTCGAACTCGGCGCCATCGATTTTGTCTCCAAGCCTTCGAGCGGCATCGATCTCGATATGCGGAATACGCGCGACGAACTGACCCGCAAGCTGAAACTAGCCGCGAAAGTTCGCGTCGTGCGCACCGCCACGCGTTCGAAAATCCCGGCGCATCACGCGCCCGTCGCTCCATCCGCCGCGTCTCTTTCAGGAGCGGCGTTCGCTGCGCAGAATGGCGGCAAATTTCCCATGGTCGTGGTCGCCGCCTCTACCGGCGGCCCGGCCGCGGTGATGCGCGTCGTCGCCGGATTGCCGAAAGACCTTCCGGCGGCGGTATTCCTCGTATTGCACATGCCCGCGGCCTTCACAAAACAGTTCACCGTGCAACTCGCGGAAATTTCTTCGCTCCCTGTGAAGGAGGCGGAAGCCAACGAAGCCGCCCAGCTCGGCATGATCTACGTTTGCCCCGGCTCGCACCATCTGCGCCTTTCTTCCACCGGCAAAATTTCGCTCGATGCCGGCGCGCGCATTGATGGCTACCGTCCCTGCGCCGACGTGGCTTTCGAAACCATCGGAGCCTACGCCCGCGGCCTTTCCGTCGGCGTCGTTCTCACCGGCATGGGCTCGGATTCCGCCAAGGGCGTGAAATGTCTTAAATCCGCAGGCGGCTATGTCATCGCGCAGGACGAAGCCTCGTCCGTCATTTTCGGCATGCCCGCGGAAGCCATCAAGACCGGCTCGGTGAACGAAGTCCTCGGCCTCGACGACATCGGCTCAGCGATCGATAAACGCGTCATGAAGCTGCTGCGCCTGGTCCCGGTGGGTGTGCGATGAAAATTGCCGGTCACGAATCGGCCAAATCGCGGCTCTCGCGCCACTCCGAACAGGTCATCCTGTTCACCGTGTCGCACCAGATGTTTGCCGTCGCCGCGGAGTCTGTGCAGGAAATCCGCAGCACAGACAGTCTCGGGGGCGCGGCAAGCGAAATCGAACAGCCCGTGGTTTCGAAAGTTCGCCATTCCTTCGAGCGCGCTCATCGCATCTATTACGTAATCAACGCCTGCGCGCATTTCAATTTGCCGGTCACTCGCCCCACGCTTGTCCTTATCTTGCGCCAGCGCCGCGTCGGCGTGCTGGTGGATAAAATCGAGCGCATGGCGGATATCCAGGCCGTTCATCCGCTGCCGCACGCCTTTACCGGCGACGAGTGCCGCTGGTACCGCGGTCTTGCCTATGTCGAAGATCACGTCATCCCGGTCATCGAGCCTTCCGGTTTCTTGACACGAGAAGAATTTGAATTGCTCGACCGCGCCACAATTTCAGCTGAGTCACATCACCAACTGGAAGGGGCCGTGCAGGCATGACCCTCGCTGAAAACTCGGCCGCCAGCTCCTTCGTCCTCTTGCAGGTGGGGCCGCGCCGCTTCGCGCTGCCCTCGGATCTGGTCGCGGAGCTCGCTCCACCAGTCAGGCTGCACACCTTTCCGCATACCTCACCGCTTGTCGCCGGCGTAATTGTCCGCCGCGGCCGCATCGTGCCGGTTTACGACGTCGCGCCTGCGCTGCTGGGCACGGATTCTCCCGCGCATCGTTTCTATCTCATCGCCCAGCGCAAAATTGGAAAATCCAGCGAGCCAAGCGCCATTCCCTTGAACGGTGAATGCGAGCTGACCACTGCGGAAATCCATCCGCCCCCCGCGGGGAGCCCCGACTACTTTTCCGGGACTCTTCAAATCGGCTACGAGTCCGTGGAAGTTCTCGATTTTGACGCGCTGGTAGCCCACACGCCCGCCGCGGCAGGTGACGATTCGCACCAGGAGGCGCGACCGTGACCGCGCCCGCGAATCAGCCCCGCATCCTGTTGATCGACAGCAACGTTTATTTCTCCAAACGCCTGAGCGAAGCTCTGCAGCAGCAGGGATTCGAAGTGATTCCAAGCCCGCAGGCGGCGTATGCGCTCACCATGCTCGAATGGAGCGCCCCAGTCGCCGTTCTTTGCGCCACGAATCTGCGCGAGATGGGCGCGCTCGAAATCGCTCCCATCCTCCGCGCCGATCCGAAATCCGCGAACATTCCCCTGATCGCCATCGGCGCGGGCGGCGACCAGGCGTTGCTCGAAGCCTATCGCGCAGGATGCGACGACTACGTAGATCGCCGCCGTCAGCCCTCCGACATCGCTGCCCACGTGCGCAATTTTCTGGTCAGCCGGCAGGACGGTTTCCAGCCCACGCAGATGCTCACGCCCACGGACACTGCGTTGAGCGGCAACCTCTCGCATCTCGATCTTCCCGGCGTCATGCAAATGCTCGGCCAGGCCCGCCAAACTGGCGCCCTGCACATCAACGCCGGCGATACCGACGGAATTATTTTCTTCGAGGGCGGCGAAATCATGCACGCCGAATGCGGGCCGTTTTTCGGGGATGAAGCCGTAGTCCAAATCGTGAAATGCTGCCACGGAGCCGGCAAGGGCGTGTACAAATTCGTGTACGGCGCCACCGGCACCCAGCGCACCGTTTTGCGCTCGGCCACCGACTTGCTTCTCGACGCCATGCGTGAATTCGACGAAACAGAGCGCGACAGAGTGCCGGAGGAGTCGTCATGAGCGACACACAAACACTGACTGCTGCCAGGACTCCCACTGTCTATTTCATTGACGACAGCGCCACCATGCGCGAAGTGATCAAGATCGCTTTCCGCAAGGAGAACATTCACGTCATTACCTGTCCCGATGCCGCCTCTGCGCTGGCGCAATTCGGCGACTCCGTCCCGGATGCCGTAATCACCGACGTCATCATGCCGGACAAAGACGGCTACGAGGTTTGCGAATTCATCAAGCAGCACGAGCAGCTCGGAAAAACTCCGGTGATCCTCATGTCCGGTGTCGTGAACCGCATCGTGGCGGAAAAAGCCATGGCCGTGAAAGCGGACGAGCTGATCCGCAAGCCGTTTCAGCCGCAGGACCTGATTTTGCGCGTTAAAAATCTACTCGGCGTGAAGTCGCCGGCCCCGGCACCTGTCACCGACACCGCCGATCCTTCGCGCGCCGCATTGCCTGCCGCGTCTGGCTCTCAGCCGCATGCGCTTGCAAATCTTTTCGCCCCGGCCGCGCCTACATCTCTCGGCCCGCGCTCCGATTCAGGTTTTGCTGCTCAGTCGCAGCGCCCGATCGCCGCCGCACCACTGGCTTTTGCTTCGTCTCAACGATCCGCCACTCCTCCTGCGACGCCTCCGGCAGAAATTCAGAAGCTGCGCCACGAAATCCATCGCCTGGAGCTGCTGGTGAAGAAACTCCAAGCCGAACTCGACGCTCAACATCAATATTGCGCGGCGCTCGAATCGCACATCAAGACGCTGCAAGAGCCCGAATAGCTGCGCATCTCGCTGAGCCGGTCCGGAACTGCTCCAATCCTGAACGCATGTTACTCGCCGGAAAGCTGTCCCACTGTGGTGCTTGACCCCTCTCCCACCCCGGTTTACGCTTGATTTACCTCTCCGAGTCAGGTGGTGTGTCGTTGCTAGGCGTGTGTTCCCGGAGGTGTGATGGGACGCCGCAGCGAGCCGCGCCTCGTTTCCGAATTGCCCGTCATTGTTCGCGGCACGGATGCTCAGGGCAGTCCGTTTGTCCTGACTGCGCACACGCACGATATCAGCAATTCCGGCGCGCGCATTCGCGGCTTGAATGACGTCGTCCACGCCGGATCGAAAATTGAAGTCGAATGCCATGGGCAAAAGGCCTTCTTCCGAGTTCAGTGGGTCGGCCAGCCGGGAACGTCGCGGGCCCATTCCATCGGCGTCCGTTGCATGGAAACCGGAAAATATATCTGGAGCACTCCGTCGCGCGAATGGGCCCCGGACATGTATGGATCCTCCACCGCGCCCCCTGCCGCACCGCAACAAACAGTTGCACCGTCCAGCGGGTACGCGGGCGCCGGATGGACAGGTGGAGAGCGCCGCCGCTTTCCTCGACATCCGTGCTGCATCGAAGCGCTCGTCGCGCCGGAGGGCTCCTCGCTGCGGCTTCCTGCAAAGGTGACGGACATTTCCATGAACGGCTGTTACCTGGAGATGCTCTCGCCCCTGCCGGTCAACTCTGCCGTTGAATTGACGCTCAATTCCTCTGAAACCACACTGCATGCTCATGGCAAGGTGCGCGTCTCTCAAACCGGCATGGGCATGGGCGTCTCGTTCACGGCTTTGAGTCCGGACGATTTTGAAAGCTTGCGCCAACTCTTGCCCTCCGCCGCAACCCCGCCTGTGCCCGCAGCGGCGCAACCCCAACCCGTCGCCCCCGTTCCGCGCACTCCGACCCCGCAGCTCGCCTCCGCCCGAGCCGCCCCCACGCAACAATTTCCGCTTATGATTCGTCCCTCCACAGCGGAAGCTTTCGACGCCCTCGTCCGCGTACTTTTCCGCAAGGGAATCCTCAGCAGCCAGGAATTGATCGAGGAGCTGGAGAGTTCAAAAGTCTCGAAGTCCTGACCGGCCCACCCTCTCCGCCACTCCACCCAGTCGCGAAACACCTCCGATGTTCCCGGTTTGTCCTTCCACCTTCCGCATGGCAAAATGCTGCAGGGATTTCGGAGCCACTCATGCGCGGTTTGAAAATGCCAATCACGCGATTTTCTATCGTCCTCGCGGGAGCGATAGCCGTTGCCTTGCTCCTGCCGGTCAGATTTCTCGCCCGCGTCTCCCCATCCGACGCGCCCGCCGGCGCCTCGCGCGGTTTCACCTTCACCTACACCACTCACGTCGCCGCCATGCCTACAGGCGCGCACCAACTGCGCATCTGGGTCCCGCTGCCTTACGAAGAGCGCTCGCAGAGTGTTACTGACATTAAAATTGAAAGCCCCGCGCGGTTCAAAGTCGAGCACGAAAAGGAATACGGCAACCGCTACGCTTACCTCACAGTTGACTCGGACGACGCCAAAGGCCCCTTCGACATTCGCATGACGTTTCATGCCCAGCGCATGGAGCGCCACGTATCGCTCACCATGAGCGACGATCCGCCGGCGCAACCGCTCGTCTCGCCGGCCCGTTTCCTGGCCCCCGATCGCCTGGTGCCCATCAATGGTGAAATCGCGCAGCTCTCCGGCAAGACCACCGAAGGCGCCGCGCAGCCCGTTGACAAAGCGCGCCGCCTCTACGACTACATCATCGCCACCATGCATTACGATCACGACGGCTCGGGCTGGGGCCGCGGCGACGCCATCTGGGCCTGCGACAACAAACACGGCAACTGCACCGATTTTCACTCGCTGTTCATCGCCATGGCTCGGGCCGCTGGAATTCCCGCGCGCTTTGAAATCGGCTTTTCCATTCCCACAAAGGGAGATGCCGGAGTGATTGGCGGTTACCATTGCTGGGCGGAGTTTTACGTACAGGGCATCGGCTGGATTCCCGTGGACGCTTCGGAAGCGTGGAAGGACAAGGACAAAGTGGACTTCTACTTCGGTGGCCTGGACCAAAACCGCGTCATGTTCACCATGGGCCGCGACATCCGCCTCAAGCCTGGCCAAAAAGGCGAGCCGCTCAACTATTTTGTTTATCCCTACGCCGAACTCGACGGCAAGCTCTTCGACGGACTGAAGAATGATTTCTTCTATCGCGACGATCCCAAGCCCAAGGGACGCCCGGTGAAAGTGACCACCTCCGACTAAAGCGAGCTGCTTCCCGCCCGGCTTCATTTCAAGCCTTTCGCGTGCAGAAATTCCCGCGCCACGTCGGCAATGTCGCGACGCTGGCCATCCACCGCGTAGTTCATCTTCTGCATTTCCGCATCGGAAATCTTCCCGCCCAACTCCGCGATCGCCGCGCGCACCTCCGGATGCCGCTCAAGCGTATCGCGCCGCACAACCGGCACCGCCTCATACGGCGGGAAGTAATGCTTGTCGTCCGCCAGAATCTGGAGGTCGCGCGCCGCCAGCAACCCGTCCGTCGAATTTCCCGCCACTAGATCCACTTGTTTTTCCAGCAGCGCGCGGTACAGCAGCCCCAGATCCAGAATCCGCGGCGGCGCGCCGAAATGCAGATCGTAGGTTCGCGCCAGGCCCGCGTAGCCGTCAGGCCGCTCCATGAACTCGAAACCGAATCCCGCGCGCCATTCCGCCGGAAACCGCGGCGCGTCCGAAAGTTTTTCGAGCCCCAGCCGCCGTGCGTCCTCCCCGCGCACCACAATCGCAAACGTATTGTTGAATCCCAGCGATGGCATCACTTCGAAACCGAATTTTTTCCGGTATTCCGACTGCACGCGCCCAAACACCGCCGCCGCGTCGCTCTCGATGGGATCGTGCAAAATGGCCGTCAGCGCTGTGCCGGTGTATTCGACGTAGGTGTCAATTCGCCCCGCCAGCATGGCTTGCTGGCAGATGTACGATCCCGCCAGATAAAAACGCCGGGTCACCGGCAGGTGCGTGCGCGCCTCCAGGTGCTGCGCCAGAATTTCTCCCAGCAGCGCCTGCTCGGAAAAATTCTTCGACCCGACCACGATGCGGTCGCCCCGCGGCGCGCCGCACGATATGACGAACGCCACGCAGCACAGCGCGCCGCCCGCCCATCGCACCACACGCCACCTGTTCATCGCACCGGCCGCAACCGCCGCTCCAGCACGCTCAGCAGAAAATCCGCCATCAGCGCCATCAGCGCCGCGGGAATCGCTCCCGCAAGAATCAGTTGATTGTTCACCATGGCCAGCCCGCGAAAAATAAATTCGCCCAATCCTCCCGCGCCCACCGCTGCCGCAATCGTGGCGATCCCGATGGTCAGCACCGTGGCCACGCGCACTCCCGCCAGCACGGTCGAAAGTGAAAGCGGCAGCTCCACCCGGTACAGAATCTGCCAGTCGGTCATGCCCATTCCCCGCGCGGCTTCCCGCACCGCGCGATCCACTCCGGAAATTCCCGCCGAGGTGTTGCGAATAATGGGCAGCAGCGCGTACAGCGTCAACGCCGCAATGGCCATCCGGTCTGCGCGTCCGCCCAGCCATGGCACAGGCAGCAGAAATCCGAACAGCGCCAGGCTCGGAATCGTCTCCGCCACATTCGCACCGCCCAGGATCGGCCGGGACAGCCACGGCCGCCGCGTCACCAGCACGCCCAGCGGCACTCCGATGGCCACCGCCAGCAGCATCGCCATTCCTACCAGCCACACGTGCTCGATGCTCGATTGCAGAATTTCCTGCCGCTGCTTTAAAAAAAACTCCAGCAGGCTCACAGATCCTCCTCCTCGGCGCGTTCTTGCATGCGCAGCAGCGCCACGTAAGCCGACGTCACCGGCCCACTCGCCCGCAGAAATTCTTCCCGGCTGTAAATGCCTTCCAGCTTGCCTCCGTCCATCACGCCGATATGCGTCCCCAGCGCCAGCGCCTCTCCCACGTGATGCGTCACCACCACCACGGTCTTTTGCAACCGGTCCTGGAGATCCTGGAATTCCGTCAGCACCTCGCCGCGCGTCAGCGGGTCGAGCGCCCCGAACGGCTCGTCCATCAGCAGGATCGCCGGATCGGCGGCCAGCGCCCGCGCCACTCCCACGCGCTGGCGCTGCCCGCCGGAAAGTTCGTGCGGATAGCGCCCCGCAAATTTTCCCGGCTCTAGTCCTACCATCGTGAGCAATTCCCGCACGCGCGCGCCGACGCGATCCTCCGGCCATTTCTCGAGGTGCGGCACCAGCGCGACGTTCTTCTCCACGGTGAAGTGCGGGAACAGCCCGATCTCCTGAATCACGTAGCCGATGTGCCGGCGCAGCTCGATGGGATTCCACTCCATGGTCGAGCGCCCTTCGACCAGCACTTCGCCCGCGGTTGGCTCAAGCAGCCGGTTGATGAGCTTCAGCGCCGTCGTCTTGCCCGCGCCGCTGCGACCCAGCAGCACCAGCGTCTCGCCGCGCGCGACGGAAAAATTCACGTCGTGGAGCAGCCGCTGCCCGGAGTCGAGCGCGTAATTCACGCGGCGAAATTCAATCAGGGGTTCCGGGGAAGCGTCTCGTGTTGAAGTACCGTTGGCTTCAGCGTTCATTCGAGGTGGGCGCGGCTCTCGCGGCCGCGTCCCGCCGAGGCTAACAACGGACGAAAGGCGTGTCAAACTATCCGGTAGGAAATGAGGGCGGTTCCGCCTTCGCAGCACGCCTGTGGCGCTGAAGTTCGAAATTCGCCAATGTGTGACGAGTAGAAAATCGTAAGCCATTAATTTCGTTAAACATGGCAGGAATTCTACTTCCGGGATGTTGCGAGTAGCCCTCCACGCGACTGGCGGCAAGGCGCAGAATCAAAACCACACAGACTGAAGTCCGTGCTACTGGTCGCGGGCGAGGTTGGACTCGCCCGGTGGGACGCGATTTGCGCGAGCACTCCTGGTTTTTCCGATGAACGGGCGTCGCCAAGCTTTCATTCCCGTTCCGCAACGGCCCCGTGAACGAAAATTCCTTGCTCGGCGCGCGCGCCAAGGGTATAAGCGGCGCGAACTGACACGCACCGGAATTCATGGGCACCGCGCTCAATTAAAAATGACCGAACCCTCCGAAGCGACCGACCACGCCGCACCGCAAGATCGCGCGGCCAAGAGCTGGCTGTGGAACAAGGACCTCGCGCCCATCCCGCGCGAGCGCCGCACTTGGGGCACCTACAACTACGCCGCGCTGTGGATCGCCATGAGCGTCAACATCCCCACTTACCTGATGGCCAGCGCCATGATCGCCGGGGGGATGAACTGGCACCAGGCGCTGTTCACCGTTTTTCTCGGCAACATCATCGTGTTGGTTCCCATGCTGCTGAATGCCCACGCCGGCGCGGAATACGGTATTCCGTTTCCGGTGTTCGCGCGCTCGTCTTTCGGAGTTTTGGGCGCGAATGTTCCCGCGGTCCTGCGCGCGCTGGTGGCTTGCGGATGGTTCGGCATCCAGACGTGGATCGGAGGCGAAGCCATCAACACGCTCCTCGCCGCCATCATTAGCGGATGGAACCACCCCTGGGTTTGCTTTTTCCTCTTTTGGCTGCTGAATCTGGCCGTGATCCTGCGCGGCATCTCGACGATCCGCTTTCTTCAGGGCGTCACCGCTCCGGCGCTGCTGATTCTCGGTGGGGCCATGCTCGGCTGGGCGTACACCAAGGCCGGCGGGCTGGGGCCAATGCTCTCGGCGCCGTCAAAATTTCAATCCTTCAGCGAATTTTTCGCCTTCTTCGTTCCGTCACTCACCGGCGTGGTCGCATTCTGGGCCACCGTCGCGCTCAACATCCCTGATTTCACGCGCTACGCCAAGGGCCAGCGCGAGCAGATGCTCGGCCAAGCGCTCGGCCTGCCGACGACGATGACGTTTTACTCGTTCATCGGCATCGCCGTCACTTCCGCCACGGTGATTGTCTTCGGCGAGGCCATCTGGGACCCCGTGGTGGTGCTCAGCCGGCTGGGGAATCCGATCGCGGTGGTGATCGCCATGATTGCGCTACTGCTGGCTACGCTCAACGTCAACGTGGCGGCAAACGTCGTCTCGCCCGCCAACGATTTCTCGAATCTTTATCCGCGGCGCATCAGTTTTAAAATCGGCGGCCTGATCACCTGTTTCATCGGCCTGCTGATGCAGCCGTGGCGCTGGCTTTCCAGCCACGGCAGCTACGTGATGGGTTGGCTGGTGGGCTATTCCAGTTTTCTGGGGCCCATTGCCGGAGTGATGATCGCGGATTACTACATCCTGCGGAAGCGCGTGATTGTGACCGACGACTTGTTCGAGCGCGGCGGCGCCTACGAATTCTCGCGCGGGTTCAACTGGCGCGCCATCGGAGCGCTGGCCGCGGGCATCGTCGTCGCGCTCATCGGCCTGGAAGTTCCCGCGCTGCACGGCCTCTACCAGTACGCGTGGTTCGTCGGCTTCGGCGTTTCGTTTTTCGTGTATCTGGCGATCATGCCCCGCCCGCGCTGAGCGCCGCCGTTAGAGCCTCGAGTTGATTTCCACTTTGCCGAAGGAATCACGTTTTTTAGGGGGTCGGAGCTTTAGCTCCGACATAATGCCCGCCCTTTCATGGGGCTTTAGCCCCTGAGGAAATGCTTTGAGGAGTTTGCTTGTTTCCGAGAAATTTCCGGATATCGCGCAGCACCCGCACCATCATCGCCTCGGTCAGCTTTCCCGTGAAGGTATTCTGCTGGCTTGGGTGATACGAAGCGAACAGTCGCGGCAGTTCGCCCGGCAATTTGTAATTCGCGCCGTGGCGGAAGGGAAAAGCCGCCAGGCTCGGAATCTCTCCACGTCCCTTCAACAGCCCCAGGTAAGCGCGCATGGCAATGCTGCCCAGGGCCAGCACCGCGCGCGGACGCAGCAACTCCAGGTCGGCTTCAAAATATGGGCGGCAATGTGCAAGCTCCAACGGCAGCGGCTTGTTGGCCGGCGGAGCGCAGCGAACCACGGCGGCGATGTAGGCGTTCTCGAGTCGCAGCCCGTCGTCACGCACCGTGGACGTCGCCTGATTCGCAAACCCCGCGCGATAGAGCGCCTGGTAAAGAAAATCTCCCGAGCGGTCTCCGGTAAACACGCGTCCGGTGCGGTTGCCGCCATGCGCCGCAGGCGCGAGGCCAAGTATCAACAACTCGGCGTGCGGATCGCCGAATCCGGGCACCGGCCGGCCCCAATATTCGCAATCGCGAAACGCGCGCCGCTTTTCGCGCGCAACTTTCTCGCGATAGCGCACCAGGCGTGGACACTTCCGGCAGCGCACAATTTCTTGGTTCAATTGCTCGAGCGTGTGGAATTTCATGGCTCTCGAACGCTACCATGAAACGCGCGCGAGTTCCCCCGGGTCCCACAGCTTGCCTGAAACTCCCCGGCGGCTTTGCGCCCGGCTGATTTTCCACTAGGATAGACGGCTCAGCAGCACCGGGAGCCCCGGCCCCATGACCAGCACGCGCGAAAAAATCGTTCTCATCGAAGGCGACGCCGCACACCGCGAAGAATTTCGCGCGGCTCTGGAATCAGCGGGCTATGACGCCGTAGCTTCCGCCACGTCGCGAGAAGGCCTCGATGCGGTCCGCCACGCCAGCGCTGACCTCCTCGTTCTCGACGCTGCTCTGCGCGAGCCGAACGCTCATGAATTCGTCGCCGCCCTTCGCGGCACCGCTGCCACCGAAGGCCTGCGCGTCATCCTTCTGGTCGGCCCGGGGCATCAGGACCGCGCCGACGCGCTCGACCTGGGCGCCGATGACGCCATGTCGCGCCCGATTAATCCCGGGGAACTGCTCGCCCGCGTGCGCGCTCAATTGCGTGTGAGCCGCGTGGAAGCGCAGTTGCGCGACAAAATGCGCATCGCCGAAGAGGGCCAGCAGATTGCCCACACTGCGTTCGAAGCCTTGGCGGTCACCGAAAAAATGACCAGCGACGCGTTTACTCTCGACCGCCGCTTGAAAATCGGATTGGGCGCGGTTTTTGCCATCGCCGTCGTGATGGCGGCCATCTATTTTCTCTTCGCCCGCAGCGCGCAGAAGGGCATTCAAAATGCCAACGCCATCATTCATCGGCTCGAAGGCGGCATTGTCCGCCAGCAGGATTTGATGGCTGAGGCTCGCAAGCTGCGCAGCGATCCGGCAGCCGCTTCCGTTGCGCCGGTCAGCAAAGACGAGCTGAAGCAGCAAGCCGACCAGCTCAAATCCAAGATGGCCGGAGCCAGCGGTGATGAAGTCGCCTCGCTGCAAAAAGAATTGGCGGAGACGAACGCGCGATTGAAGCGCGTGGAGCAGGAAGGCACGGCGCAAAGCAAAATTCCCGTGGATGTGCAGAGCGTCTGCCTGCTGCACGTCTCGGTTGCCTTCCGCCATCAGAGCGGCAAACGGCTGCGCTACGGCGGGCTCAACAGCAAAGGCGAGCCCATCCAGGACAGCGAAGGCAACCCCGTGCTGACGCTCGAGGGCACCGGCCCGGAAGTGAAGCTCGACGTTTTTGGCACCGGATTTATCGTCGGGACCAACGGCCGCATTATCACCAATCGCCACGTCGCCGAACCGTGGTGGAAAAACGACGAGCTCAAGGACTTGACCAGCCAGGGCCTGCAGGCGGAAATTTCCACCATTCGCGCGTACTTTCCCGGAGACGCGCGCGCCTTTCACGCCGAGATTCAGCAGATTTCGAGCGACGCCGATCTCGCCAGCATGCGCGTGGATTTGCAGGGCCTGAAGCGCTCCATCCTCCCGCTCGATGCAACGCAAACGGGCGCGGCCACCGGGCAACCCATTGTTGTCATGGGCTATGCCACCGGCCTGGCCGCCATTCTGGCGCGCACCGATGAAGATTCCGCCGAGAAGATCATCAAGACCGGCGGCAGCGATGTCTCGCGCGTGCTTGAAGAATTGGCGCGCCGCAGCTTGATTCGCCCGCTCATCACCCAGGGCCACATCGGCGACGTGCTGCCGGACAAAATCGTTTTCGACGCGCAGACCACTTCCGGCGGCTCCGGCGGCCCGCTGTTCAATCAGCAGGGCAAAGTCATCGGCGTCACCGTCGCGGTCCTGCGCGGTTTCGGCGGCTCCAATTTCGGCATCCCCATCCGCCTGTCTCAGCCGCTCCTCACTCAATAGATTCGACAAGATGAGGTTAACGACGCGCAGAGCCGTCAGGGCACGGCTTTAGCCGTGCCGTAGGCGCCGCGCAATTCATCCGGCTTCAGCCGCTGAGGGCTCCACACCACTCCAAATTGACATCCCCCATCCGCCCGACTAGCATGCTTCGAGCGATTCTCCCTGCGGGCAACTCGCGCTTGGCTAATGGAAACCAGCTCACGCTCGAAAAACATTCTCGACCGCATTGTCGCCGCTCGCCGCGAATCCGTCGCCCACCGGAAGCGCGTGCTGCCCGAAGTGGCGCTGAAAATTGCCGTCGAGAAAAAAATTCCGCCGCCGCGTGATTTTCCCGCGGCGCTCTCGCGCCCGGGCATCAACATCATCGCCGAGCTGAAGAAGGCCTCTCCATCGCGCGGCGTGCTGCGCGAAGATTTCGCGCCCGCGCCGCTGGCGCTCTCCTTTGAACAGGGTGGAGCAGCGGCGCTCTCCATTCTCACCGAGGAAGAGTTTTTCCTTGGCTCGCTCGAAAATTTGAAAGAGGCCAGCCGCGTCACCAAAATCCCCATCCTGCGCAAGGACTTCATCGTGGACCCCTGGCAGGTGTGGGAAACGCGCGCCGCCGGTGCCGACACGTTTCTGCTGATCGCCGCCATCCATTCAGACGTGGCCATGCGCGATCTCCTGGAGCTCGGCCGTTCACTCAAGATGGAACCGCTGGTCGAAGTGCACACGCGCGAGGAGCTCGACCGCACCCTGGCCGCCGGCGCGCGCATCATCGGCGTCAATAACCGCGATCTGCGCGATTTTCAGGTGCACCTTGAGACGTCGTTCAGTTTGATAGAAGCCATCCCTGAAGAATGCCTCGCCGTCAGCGAATCCGGCCTGCGCTCGCAGGATGACCTGGCGCGCCTTCGCGCCGCCGGATTTGACGCCTTCCTTATCGGCGAGCATCTGATGAGCGGCCCGGATCCTGGCGCGGCCTTGAGCGCCTTGCTCCACCCGTCGCGAAAGGCGTCGTGATTCCGCGCCATGCCACTTTGGCGTGAGGCGTCACGGGCGGCGTACTTGCGCAATGGCATTCCGGTACCTAAGATGAATGAGCGGGAAAATGTTGCGACGGTGAATCAGGATTCAGGCCGCCTCATGGTGAAAGTAAAAATCTGCGGGATTACCAATTGGACCGACGCGCGCCGCGCCGTGGCCGCCGGTGCCGATTTTCTGGGCTTCAATTTTTATCCGCCCAGCCCGCGTTATATTCCGCCGGCCAAGGCCCGCCGCATCGCCCGCCGCCTGCCCCAGCGCACCAGAATTGTCGGCGTGTTCGTCAACGAGCCAGAAGCAAATATGCTGCGCATCGCGCGCGTCGTAGGTCTCGACTTTCTGCAACTCCATGGCGACGAGACGCCCGAAGTGGTTTCGCGCTTGCGCCGCTCGATTTCGGTTATCAAGGCCGTGCGCGTGCGCAAATCCTTTCGGCCCGCGCAGCTCGCGCGGTTCAAACGCGCCACCGCGGTCCTGCTCGATGGTTTCGAGCTCAACCGCTATGGCGGCACGGGCAAGACCTTCAACTGGCTGGTCGCCCGCCACGCCCGGCCGGCGGGACGGATTTTTCTTGCCGGTGGCCTGACGCCTGAAAATGTCGCCGCGGCAATCCGCGCCGTCGGCCCTTATGCTGTGGATGTTTGCAGCGGCGTCGAAGCGCGGCCGGGGAAAAAAGATCCGCGCCGCATCAAAGCCATGATGGAAGCGGTGAAAAATTCACGCCGGAGACCGCGATGAGTTCGCCAGCGCAAACCGTTCCCGATTCTCGCGGGCGCTTCGGCCCCTACGGCGGACGGTACGTTCCCGAAACACTGGTTGCGCCGCTCGAAGAGCTGGAACGCGCCTACGCCGCGGCCCAGGCCGACCCGGCGTTCCGCGGCGAGCTTGATTCTTTGCTCCACAATTTTGCCGGCCGCCCCACGCCGCTGCAATTTGCCTCGCGCCTGACCGAACATCTGGGCGGCGCGCGCATTTACCTGAAGCGCGAAGATCTGCTGCACACCGGCGCGCACAAAATCAATAACTGCCTGGGCCAGGGATTGCTGGTGGCGCGCATGGGCAAACGCCGCGTGGTGGCGGAAACGGGCGCGGGGCAGCACGGCGTGGCCACCGTCACGGTCGCCGCGCGTCTCGGTCTCGCTTGCACCGTGTACATGGGCACGGAAGACATGGATCGGCAGCGCCTGAATGTTTTCCGCATGCGCCTGCTGGGCGCGGAAGTGATCGGCGTCGAATCTGGCAGCCGCACGCTGAAGGACGCCATCAACGAAGCCATGCGCGACTGGGTGACCAACGTGCGCACGTCACATTATTTATTGGGCTCCGTCCTCGGCGCGCATCCGTATCCGCAGATGGTCCGCGATTTTCACAAAGTTATCGGCGAAGAGGCTCGCGAGCAAATCCTCCGCGCCGAAGGGCGCCTGCCCGACCATCTCTTCGCCTGTGTCGGCGGTGGTTCCAACTCCATCGGCCTGTTCCACGCATTTCTCGGCGACCCATCGGTGAAAATGCTGGGCGTCGAGGCGGGAGGCCGAGGAAAATCTCTCGGCGAGCATGCCGCTCGCCTGGCCGCGTTGCGCGGTTTCGCCGGCGCCCGCCCGGGCGTCCTCCAGGGCACGTACACCTACGTGCTGCAAAATGCCGACGGGCAAATCTCCACCACGCATTCCGTTTCTGCGGGCCTCGACTATCCTGCGGTGGGCCCCGAACACGCCTGGCTGGCTGAACAGGGCCGCGCGGAATACACCGCCGTGAGCGATGAAGATGCCATTCAGGCCGCGAAAACTCTCGCGCAGGTTGAAGGAATTATTCCCGCGCTCGAATCGGCGCACGCCATCGCCGAATTGATTCACCGCGCGCCGAAAATGCGCAAGGACGAAATCGTCGTACTTAATTTATCTGGCCGAGGCGACAAGGACATGGAAACTCTTTCGCGCTATGTCTGAGCCCGTCATTTCCAATCCCGCTCCCGCGCCTTCTGCCGGCCAGCCCGCGCGTGTGCCGGAGGGAAGAATCGCGCGCCGTTTCCGTGAACTTTCCACCGCAGGCGAGCTCGGTATCGTCGCTTACATCACCGCGGGCGATCCATCGCTCGATGCCAGCGAGAAAATCGTGCTTGCCGCCGCCGAAGCGGGCGCCGACGTCATCGAACTTGGCGTTCCTTTCAGCGACCCCCTGGCCGATGGCCCCACCATCCAGCGCGCCAGCGAACGGGCGCTACGCTCCGGAACCACGCTTGCCGGTGTGATTCATCTCGTCAGCCGGCTGCGCCTGCACTCCCAGGTTCCGCTGGTGCTGTTCAGTTATTACAATCCCATCCTGCAAATGGGCCTGGAGAAATTCGCCGCTGCCGCCGCAACTGCGAGAGCCGATGGCGTGCTGGCCACCGATTTGACGCCGGAAGAAGCCGCGGACTACCGCCGCATCTTGCAAGCGCACCATCTCGACACGATCTTTCTCGGCGCGCCCACGTCGCCCGATTCGCGGCTGAAAATAATCGCCGAAGCCACCACCGGCTTCCTGTACCTGATTTCGCGCACCGGCGTGACCGGCGAGCGCGACTCGCTCCCTGAGGAACTGCCCGCGCTGGTGCGCCGCGCGCGCAGCCTTACGAATTTGCCGATTGCCGTCGGTTTCGGCATTTCGCTGCCCACGCACGTCACCGTGCTGGGAGGCATCGCCGATGCCGCGGTGGTCGGCTCTGCTTTGATGGCGGAAATCGAAAAATATTCCACCGCCGATGCGGCCGCCTCCGCCGTAGCCGATCGTATCCGCATCCTGAAACGCGCCGCGCGCGAAGGCGTCAGCCGCCGCGGCAAGCAACCCGAGTGAGGAGTGCTGCATGGACAAGCGTGTAGCCAGTGCCGATGCCGCCATCGCCGCGGTTCAGGATGGCGCGACGATTCTTCTCGGCGGCTTCGGCCTGTGCGGCATCCCGGAAAATCTGATCGCCGCGCTCCACCGCAAAGGTTCAAAGGATCTGACGCTGGTGTCGAACAATGCGGGAATTGATGATTTCGGGATCGGCGTGCTGCTGCAGACCAAACAAGTGATAAAAATGATCGCTAGCTACGTGGGCGAAAACAAAACTTTCGAGCAGCTCGCGCTCAAAAAAGAGCTCGAAGTGGAGTTGAACCCGCAGGGAACTCTGGCCGAGCGCATCCGCGCCGGCGGCGCAGGCATCCCCGCGTTTTTCACTCCCACCGGTTACGGCACACTCGCAGCCGAGGGCAGAGAAGTGCGCGATTTTGGCGGCCGGCCACACATCCTGGTGCCCGCGCTGCGCGGCAATTTTGCGTTCATCAAGGCGTGGAAGGGCGATCGCTGGGGGAATCTGATTTATCGCAAGACGGCGCGCAATTACAACGCCGTCATGGCCACTGCCGCGGACTACGTGATCGCCGAAGTCGAGCACATCGTGGAGCTCGGCGAACTAAACCCCGACTGCGTGCACACCCCGGGAATTTACGTGGACGCGATTTTCCAGGGCACGAATTATCAGAAGCGCATCGAGCGCCGCACCGTGCGCAAGCGTTAGGAGGAACCCATGCCCTCAGAAGTTGACAAACGCGAAATCATCGCCCGCCGTGTGGCCCGCGAACTGCGCGACGGCTACTACGTCAATCTCGGCATCGGCCTGCCTACGCTGATCCCCAACTATCTTCCGCCCGGCATGGAGGTGGTCCTGCAATCGGAAAACGGCATGCTCGGCGTGGGCGCTTATCCGCTGGAAGGCGAAGAGGACGCCGACCTGATCAACGCCGGCAAGGAAACCATCACGGAAATTCCGGGCTCGAGCTATTTTTCGAGCGCTGAATCTTTCGCCATGATCCGCGGCGGGCACGTGAACGTGACCGTGCTCGGCGCGCTGCAGGTGGACGAAAAGGGCAATCTGGCGAACTGGGCCATCCCCGGGAAAATGCTGAAGGGCATGGGCGGCGCCATGGACCTGGTCGCCGGAGCCAAGCGCGTCATCATCGCTATGGAGCACACCACCAAGGACGGCGAAGCGAAAATCGTGAAAAAGTGCAGCCTGCCTCTCACCGGCGTCGGCGTGGTGGACATGATCGTGACCGAACTGGCTGTCATCGACGTCACCGACAGCGGCCTCGTCCTGCGTGAAGTGGCTCCGGGCGTCACGCCCGAAGATGTGCAAAAGGCCACCGAGCCGCCGCTGCGCCGCGCGCCCGACTTGAAAACAATCTCCGCTTGATTCAAGCCATCTCACAAACACCCCGCATGACGATCATCCGTACCTCAGGGGTTGAAACCCCTGAAAAGACGCCTTTTTTCGGCACGGCTAAAGCCGTGCCCTGACGAAACCCTATTTGTGAGACGACCTCTTCTCATTCCCCGAAAAAGATACCTTTTGCGCGCCGCTTTTCTGCACAGCGCCTGAAATCTGGGATAACATTCAGTGGACGGGGGTCTCCAAGGAGAGGCGATGGAGCCGCATTCGATCGTAGTGGTCAGCCTGCACAGCCCGAAGGAAAAACTCTGGGGCGAATTGGTGGACGTTTCAAACGCCGGAGTCACCCTGCGCGGGATTGACTTGAGCTCCTTCGATGATTTCGTGCGCCAGGTGGTCCATCCCGATGGCGACCGCATGGGGCTGCCCACGCTGTTTTTTCCCATGCTGCGCATCGAGCGCATCGCGCTCGACGAAGCGCGCGGTTCAATTCCCTCGCTTGCCGAAGTGTTTGAAAGAAAAGTCGGCCGCTCGCTCATCGAGTATCTGGCCCAATTTGCCTGAGCGGGCTTCGCGCGCGAAAGCACGGACAGCTCAATGCGCACCCGAATTCTGACCGTTCCCAATCAGCTCACCTTTCTGCGGCTCGCGTTCCTTCCGTTTTTTATTCTGGCGATTCATTACGAACGCTACGGCCTCGGCTTGGCCATCCTCATCCTCGCCGGGCTTACCGACGCGCTCGACGGTTTCCTCGCTCGCGGGTTGAACCAGAAAACGCCGCTGGGCGCGTATCTGGACCCCATCGCCGACAAGCTGCTGATGTTTTCTTCGTATCTCACACTCGCGCTGCACGCGAAAATCAAATGGTGGATTGTGATTCTGGTGCTGGGGCGCGACGTGCTCTTGCTCGTCGCCTCCGCGGTGATCCTCATCACCGTAGGCTACCGGCCATTTCCTCCGAGCCTGTACGGCAAGGCCACCACGTTCTTCGAGATTCTGCTGATCGTCATGGTTCTGGTGAACGAGTTGACCGATGTTCACTCGCTCGAAATTGCCCAGACGGTCTGCGGCTATATGGTCGCCGCATTCGTGATTATTTCCGGATTTCACTACAGCATCGTGGTCTCGCGCCGCCTGCATTCCCACGGATAAGGCCGCGCACGACGGATTTTAGGCAACGCCTCGATGGCGCCGTGTAGGGGCACGGCATGCCCTGCCCCTACGGCTGCAGCTTGAACGCGGAACTTTGCCATCGGTGAAGTTGTTACCCCGCCAAAAACAACTCGCGCACAACCATGGCCACACTCGCGGTCACTACCAGCCCCCAAC
>Ga0210408_10000352_pt1 | contig 62742 bp, 52 predicted proteins | sample IncBWH4MmetaG_FD_155471 | JGI IMG/M metagenome (GOLD analysis project Ga0210408, IMG submission 155471) | Forest soil microbial communities from Barre Woods Harvard Forest LTER site, Petersham, Massachusetts, United States - Inc-BW-H-4-M | ecosystem: Environmental > Terrestrial > Soil >... | reverse complement strand
ACGCCGAACTTGGCCCGGTCGACCACCGTCCGGAGCGTCAGGCCGAAGCGTTCCCCGCCGTAAGGGTCGGCGATCGGGTCCGAGATTTCGCCGGTGATCTCGGCGGTCTCGGTGTGGCCCTTGATCGTGATCTCGCCGTCGATCGTGACGCGATCGCCGTCGCGGTTGATCGCATTGGATGTGAAGGTCAGTTCCGGGTGTGCCTGGGCATCGAAGAAGTCCGGGCTCTGCAGGTGAGCCACGAGATTCTCGTCGGGGACCTGGACGGATGCGACCCTCGCGGAACCGGTCAGCACACCGTCGGCGACGGCGGCGTCGAAGTCGCCGAACGTCCCGTGGAAAGTCCCAGCCATGTAGTCGATGCCGAAGGCGATGCTCGAATGGACCTTGTCAACCTGCCATGTGCCGGCGGGCAGTGCTTGTACGCTGATCGTGCTCATTGTGTTCCTCCTTTGGGTGGTTTGGTGATTGGTGAGGTCGTAGGTGGTGTGGTGGTGCGGTCGCTCGCTGTCACGGGAGACGGATCAGGTTGTGGCCTGCCAGCGGACCGTGGAACTGCTGCATCTGGCCGCCCTCGCGCAGGCCGCCGAGGTCGACGACGAAGAAGCCGGCGTCCTCGAACAGCGCGAGGACGTCCGCCTTGGCCTCGGTGTCGTCACTGGCCAGGAAGATCACACGCTGTCCGCCCGCGTCATGTGGGTCGGAGCCGAGTACGGCTGCCGCCATCGTGTTGGCGGCCTTCACCACACGCGCGGGGGCGACGAGATCGGCCACGACCTCGCTGGAGGTGCGCCCGTTCAGGTCGCTGGGATCGAAGTCGTTGGTCGGGTCGATTACGATCCGCTCCTTCCATTCGAGCCCCTCGACGGCGTGCGGCACGTCCGGCCACATCACTGCGAGCACGACGATGTCCGCGGCCGCGGCGTCCTTGACTGTTCCGGCCCTCACACCCTCACCGAGCCCGGCAACGACGGAGGTCAGCGACTCGGGCCCTCGGCTGTTGGCGATCACGACGTGCCGGCCGGCACGGAGCGCGATCTGCGCCATTGCCTGACCGATCCGGCCCGCGCCGATGATCCCGACACTCTTGATGTTTGCTGGTTGCATCATGTCCCGATCGTGGCGCCCGCGTGGCGTGCTCGCATCCGCCAGTGGCCAGTCGTGGTGGCTGGTCGCGTTGTAACTTGACTTGCGATGCGGCTCGCTGGCGACCCCGAGATCGCTGCTCCTGCTCCCCGCTTGATGGGCCGGCGCCGGGAGCGTGAGGCGCTCGATGGGCTCCTGCGGGCGCTGGCCACGGGTGAGAGTCGGGTGTTAGTGCTTCGCGGCGAGGCGGGGGTTGGCAAGACCGCGCTCTTGGAGTACCTGCTGGAGCAGGCTTCGGGGCTGAAGATCGCGCGCGCGACGGGGGTCCAGTCGGAGATGGAGCTCGCCTACGCCGGTCTGCATCAGCTCTGCTCGCCATTGCTCGATCGCCTCGATCGACTCCCGGACCCGCAGCGCGACGCCCTGCGCATCGCCTTGGGGATCGCTCCCGGCTCGCCACCGGATCGCTTCCTGGTGGCCCTTGCCGCGCTCAGCCTGCTCGCCGAGGCCGCCGAGGAGCGCCCGCTTGTCTGCGTCGTGGACGATGAGCAGTGGCTCGACAGCGCGTCTGGGCAGATCCTCGCGTTCGTCGCGCGCCGCCTGCAGGCGGAGTCGGTCGGCCTGGTGTTCGCTACCCGTGCGCCGAGCGACGCCCTCTCGGGTCTAGGAGAGCTCGTGGTGGAGGGATTGCGCGAGAGCGATGCCCGCACGCTGCTGGACTCGGTCCTGAGCTCGCCCGTGGATCCCAGCGTCCGCGAGCTGATCGTCAGCGAGACTCACGGCAACCCGCTCGCGCTCCTGGAGCTCGCGGGTCGCTTGACGCCCGAGGAGCTCGCGGGTGGCTTTGCTTTCTCTCGTGCCGTGCCGATGTCCGTGAGCATCGAGCGCAGCTTTCAGCACCGCCTCGAGGCGCTGCCGCACGATACGAGACGTCTGTTGCGGCTGGCGGCCGCCGACCCGGTCGGTGACCCGGCGCTTTTGTGGAGGGCCGCCGAGGAGCTCGGCATTCCCGCGACGGCGGCAGCAGCGGCAAGCGACGCTGGCCTGATGGAGATCGGTCCTCGCGTGCGCTTTCGCCATCCGCTCGTGCGCTCGGCTGCCTACCGCTCGGCCTCCGCGCAGGAAAGACGTGCCGTGCACGCTGCGCTCGCGCACGCGACCGACGCCGCGGTCGATCCCGACCGTCGCGCCTGGCACCTCGCCGAGGCAAGCTCCGGGCCCGACGAGCACGTAGCCGAGGAGCTCGAGCGCTCGGCGGACCGCGCACGCGACAGGGGCGGTCTCGCCGCCGCGGCCGCATTCCTGGAGCATGGGGCACTACTTACGCCAGAGCCTGCCCACCGGGCGCAGCGTCTGCTCGCCGCCGCCGCGGCCAAGCGCGACGCGGGCGCCCCCGAGGCCGCGCTCGGACTGCTCACCGCGATCGACGCAGGTGCGCTCGACGAGCTGGGGCGTGCGCGCATGGAGCTCCTGGGCGGCCAGGTCGCCCTCGAGCAGAGGCGTGGCGCAGACGCCGGCCGGCTGCTCCTCGGCGCCGCAAAGCGGCTGGAGCACTTGGATCGCGAGCTGGCTCGCGAGACATACCTCGAGGTGCTCGGGCCGGCGATGGTGCATGACCTCGAGCTCCCCGACGGCATCCTAGACGCGGCGAAGGCCGCCCGCGCGGCACCTCCCGCTCCCGATCCGCCGCGGGCCGTCGACGTGATGCTCGACGCGTTCGCGGTGCGCTTGACCGACGGGTATGCCGCTGCCGCGCCGGCGATGGAGCGAGCACTCGGGCTGCTCCTTGGGCTCGATCCGGGGCGCGATGAGGTTCGCCGTTGGCTGTTTCTGGCCAGCGGTAGGGCGAGCGCGCTCCTCGCGGTCGAGCTGTGGGACGCGACGTCCTTCCGGGCGTTGATGAACCGTCAGGCGCAGTTCGCCCGCGAAACCGGGGCGCTCATGCAGTTGAAGTTCGCGCTCGGCCTCCTCGCCCGCAGTCACGTCCTCGCCGGCGAGCTCGCCACCGCCGCGCTGCGCATCGACGAAGAGCGCGTGCTCGGCGAGGTCACAGGGAGCCCGCCGTTCGGCAACGCGGAGATGACCCTCGCCGCCTGGCGCGGCAAGGAGGCGCCGGCATCTGAGCTGATAGAAGCGCGCTCGCAAGAGGCGGCGGCGCACAGGTGGACGGTCAACGCCTACGCGAGCGCGGTCCTTCACAACGGCCTGGGACGCCACGACCTCGCGCGGGAGGAGGCGTGGGGGGCCTTCAAGGATGATCCGATCGGAAGTGGCCCGTTTCTCGTGCCCGAGCTTGCCGAATCAGCGTCGAGGACCGGCGAGAGAGCACTGCTGGACGAGGCGCTCGAGTGGCTCTCCGAACGGACGAGCGCCGTGCCCAGCGAGTGGGCGCGCGGAATCGAGGCACGGATCCGGGCGCTGCGCAGCGACGGCGAGCCCGCCGAGGACTCCTACCGCGAGTCCATCGAGCGGCTCGCGCGCACCCCGGTGCGCGTCGAGCTCGCTCGCTCCCACCTTCTCTACGGTGAATGGCTGCGACGCGCGCGCAGACGCGTCGACGCACGCGCCCAGCTGCAGACGGCCCATGAGGCATTCGAGAGCATGGGTGTCGAGGCGTTCGCGGAGCGCGCCCGCCGCGAGCTGCTTGCCACGGGCCAGAGGGCACGTGAGCGCCGCCCGGAGACCCGCGATCAGCTGACTGCCCAGGAGACACAGATCGCGCATCTGGCCCGCGACGGGCTCTCCAACCCAGAGATCGCAACCCGTCTGTTCATCAGCCCGCGGACCGTCCAGTACCACCTGCGCAAGATCTTCATCAAGCTCGACATCAGCTCACGCACGCAGCTCGACCGCGCCCTGCCCGGAAAACCCTGATGGTCCCGCAAACGGCCGCTGAGCAAGCACGATCCCGCGAGCGCTCTAACGCGCCCCTACCGGCTCCGCCGCCGCCTCCGTGCGCGCGGCCTTCGAGTACTCGCGGCTGTCGCGCGAGGAGATCATGATCGCGGTGAGGATGGCGCCCGTGATCGCGAAGCCGGCTCCGACTAGGAAAGCAGTGTCGAAGCCCTTGGTCAGCTGCGGCTCCTCTCGACCGGGCGCTCCTCAACATCGCCGAAGTAGCGCAGCGCCGGCCTTTAGCAATCGCCAGATTCCGGCGTCGCCGGCTCACTAGCTCGAGCCGCAGGATGACCGTGTGGCCACACCACCATGCTTGTACGCGATCCGGATAAAGGGCAGGCTCGGACCTACCGCCCTGTCCGCGTTCCCCTCGATGGCGTGTGAGCTGAAGGGCGGCGAGACCGTGCTCACCGGGCTCCTCGAAGATCGGTCCGCGTTGTTCGGTGTCCTTGGGCAGGTCGAGGCGCTCGGCCTCGACCTGCTCGAGCTGCGCCAGATCCGGGCGAGACCCGAATCGCCTGAATCAAGCGATGACCGCTCATCAGATAGCGAGTGAGGCTGAGAGCTGGTATGGGGAGTGCCCGGCAAGTGCTCCAGATGACCGGCGTAGAGTGTGGTGATCGCCATGCGTGCGTTTATGGAGGGTGAGTGATGGCTGATTCGGCGGTTCATGTCGAGGGTGTGGTCAAGCGCTTTGGGGCGACCAAGGCGCTTGCTGGGGTCGACCTGGATGTGGAGGAGGCCACGGTGTTTGGCCTGCTCGGCCCGAACGGCGCGGGGAAGACGACCCTGGTCAGGGTACTGGCCACGCTGCTGGCTCCGGACGCCGGAAGGGCCGAGGTGTTTGGCCGCGACGTCGTCCATGACGCCGCGGGCGTGCGGGAGCTCCTGGGGCTGACAGGCCAGTTCGCGGCGATCGACGAGATGCTAACCGGGAGGGAGAACCTCCAGATGTTCGGGCGCCTGTTCGACCTGTCGGCCGCGGATGCTCGCCGGCGCGCGAACGAGCTGCTCGAGCGCTTCGACCTGGCTGACGCCGCCGACCGTCCGGCCCGCACGTACTCCGGTGGGATGCGGCGACGTCTCGACCTCGCATCGAGCCTGCTGACCCGCCCGCGCGTGCTGTTCTTGGACGAGCCGACGACCGGGCTGGATCCGCGCAGCCGCAATGAGATCTGGTCGGTTGTGCGCGAGCTCGTCCGCGACGGGACGACGCTGCTGCTCACGACCCAGTACCTCGAGGAGGCAGATCAGCTCGCCGAGCGGATCGCGGTGATCGACCACGGTCGGGTGATCGCGCAGGGAACGGGGAACGAGCTCAAGGACCGGGTCGGCGGGCAGATCCTGGAGGTCGAGCTGGTGAGCTCCGCGGAACGGGAGAGGGCAGGGGCCGCGCTGACCGGGATTGGTTGCGGTGAGCCGGAGCCGGGCGAGCGGCTCGCGCAGCTGACGCTTCCGGCGCCGCGGGATGGCCTCGAGATGATCGAGGATGCGGCCTCGGCGCTACGCAAGGCTGACATCGCGGTGAGCGATCTCGGGCTGCGCCGGCCGACTCTCGACGACGTGTTTCTACAGCTGACGGGCGCGCCGCCGAGCGAGAACGGGGCGGGGGGAGCGGGCGGGGCGGGGGAGGCGGGCGCTGAAGCCGCAAGCGGTGACGGGCGGCCCAGTCCGGCGAGCATTGGCCTTCCTGCAGCTCACGCTCCTGCGGTTCGCCGCCCGGCCGCGAGGCGACCGCCGTGGTGGCGGCGCCTATCGCGGCGGAGGCTGCGGGCGGACATCACCGACGCGCGGGTCGTCAGCGTACGCAACCTGCGCCACTTCGTCCGCCAACCGGATCTGCTGGTCTTCTCCACGATCCAGCCGATCATGTTCGTGCTCCTGTTCACGTACGTGTTCGGCGGCGCGATCAGTCACTCACTGCCGTCCGGCGTGAGCTACATCGACTACCTGTTGCCCGGCATCCTCATCCAGTCGGTGACGTTCCGGGCCAGCCAGACGGCGATAGGCCTGGCGGACGACCTGAAGCTCGGCGTGATCGACCGCTTCCGCTCGATGCCGATGGCGAGGTCCGCGGTGCTCGTCGGGCGTACCACCGCCGACTTGGTCCGCAACGTTCTGATCATCGTGCTGATGATCGTCGTCGGCTACATCATCGGCTTCGACTTCCAGGCCGGCGTCCCACAGGCCCTCGGCTGCATCGCGCTCGTCAGCGCCTTCGGTCTCGCGCTGAGCTGGATCTTCGCGTTCGTTGCGCTGACAGTCCGTAGCGCCGAGGCGGCCCAGTCGGCCGGTTTCGTCGTCCTGTTTCCGCTTGTGTTCGCGAGCTCGGTGTTCGTGCCGGTCTCGAGCATGCCGAGCTGGCTGCAGGCGTTCGCGAAGGTGAGCCCGGTCACCCTGACCGCGAACGCAGCCCGCTCCCTGGCCCTCGTGCCCGGAACACCATCCTCCCTCGCCGGCGCAATTGCGTGGATCGCCGGCCTCCTGGCCGTGTTCATCCCGCTCTCCGTGTGGCGCTACCGGCGCATGACCTGAGGTCGCGCTGCACGCGCTGTTGCGGCGCGACGCTCGAGATGGCGGGTCGGCCCCAGCGATCTGCGCCCTCGGCGCCGAGCGTGACGACGAGCCCCTCGCGCTGCCGACCAGGAGCCAGAATCGGGCATGGACCCCCGACACAGCACTCCACGCTGGTCCACGCCGATAGCCGTGGACAGTACGATGAACGTGTCCTGCCGACGTAGCTCAGCTGGCCAGAGCGCTGCTCTCGTAAAGCAGAGGTCCCGGGTTCGACTCCCGGCGTCGGCTCTCGATTTCTTTGCCGCTGCGGTACCCGACCTGCGATGTATCCTTCGACCGCGGCTGTCCGCATCTGTCCTACCACAAGAAGGGGTCCATATCGAGTTGGCAAGCCAAAAATGGCTCTAACTCGCGGTTTTCCAGCCCCTTCGACGCAGCGCTTACGAGAGCAGCGCTCTGACCTACTGAGCTACGTCGGCGTGGCGCCCCGGAATGCTACCGCGCTCGGATTCCCCCGGCCCCGGACCCCCGGCGCCCGCTGGTCGGCCGAAAGTTCTTGAGGGGAAGCAGGCTCGTCGGCACGATAGACGATTGGGGGTAGTGCGGCCTGTCTCGGCGAGTTCGTTGCGGGTCATGCCCATAGCCCGCTCACCGGTAGCGCCCAAAGACGATCGCCGGCTGGGATCGTCTGCTCCCCTGTGTGGATGATGACCCCGGCCGTGAACTGCTCTCCGAGGTAGTCCCGCAGCTTCGCGAGGACTGCTGTGTCCTTCTGTGAGAACGAGGCTCTTGCCTTGACCTCGATCGCGACGACACGCCCGGAGCGGTCCTCTAGGACGAGATCGACCTCCCCGCCCCAGCGGTCGCGGAAGTGGAAGATCCGGGGATCGACCTCGCTCCAACTGGCGTGCTTCATCACCTCCATCGCAACGAACGTCTCCAGGGCAACACCAGTGACGCGGTCGTCCTGCGCGATGCGGTTCTCGTCGGCTCCGAGCAGGTGTGCGAGCAGGCCGCTGTCAGTGATGTAGACCTTTGGCGCGTGGACCGCCCGTCCCAGGAAGCTCGGCCTCCACGCCGGGAGCGTCTGCACGAGGAAGATCGCCTGTAGCAACTCGAGGTAGCTCTTGACGGTCTTCTGGTCTATCTCCAGGGCCTTGGCGATGCTGGCGTAGCGCAGGAGGTTCGCCGAGCGGGCTGCCAGCACGATAGCAACTGGCGCATTTCGTGGCCCTTTTGCAGGTCCGCGATCGCTCGAATGTCCCGCTCGAAGGTCGTGGTCAGGTGGCTTGAGAACCAGCGGTCCCGGCGGCGGCCGTCGCGTGCCTGGGCCTCGGGGTATCCGCCGGCGGCTGCTCTCGGCGCGAACGCGGCCCGGCCGATGGGAGCGTTCCTGACGCGCGGCACGTCGCCGGCGAACAGCGCGTCCACCAGGTTCCCGGCGCTGTGTTCGAGCTCGGCTTGCGCGAATGGCCACAGCCGCAGCAGCTCGATGCGTCCGGTGAGCGCCTCCTGCACCTTGCGCGAGGACAGGATGTTCGCCGACCCGGAGAGCAGGAACCGGCCGGCTGTCTGATCGCGGTCAACGACCCGCTTGATCGCGAGGATCAGATCGGGCACTCGCTGGACCTCGTCGATGAATACCGGGCCGTCGAAACCAGCGAGGAACCCGGCTGGATCGGATTGCGCGGTCTCGCGGGCGCCCTTGTCGTCCATGCTCACGGTCGCCGTCGGGTGCTCACCCTCGGCGATCGACTCGCATAGCGTGCTCTTTCCGACCTGTCGCGCACCCATCACCATCACGACGCGGGTATCCCCGAGCGCCTCCACGATCCGCGCGCGTAGCTGACGCTCGATCACGCCAGATACCCTACAGCCCGTCCGGCCAGTATGGAAAGTGAGGCCGGCTAACGCGGAATCTCGTGCCGGCGAACGTGGGGTACGAGACCGGCGAACGTGAGATGCAACTTGACACCGCCTCCGGCGACGAGCAGCAGGACCACGATAGGGGGCAGGAGGCTCGGGTTCAGCAGGACCCCTCAATCAGTGCTGCTTGTCGTCCGCAGCGAGCGAGCGCGCGGTCCTTGCCCGCACGCTCGCTCTGCCAGCGGAGGAGAAGCAACCCAGATTTGGAGAGCCCGACCTAACGATGGCCACGCTGGCGGCGGGCGGCGCTGAACAGGCGCGTGATCAGGCCCAGCACCGACAGGAGGACGACCGCCTCATCCACCAAGCCAACGACGGTGAAGGCGACTCCCAGGAGAGCCCCTCCACCAGCTGGCGCATCACCTCCTCATAAGAGGAGTCCGCAAACAGCGCCAGCGCCAGCACGTAGTAGACGACCACCCGTGCCGGTGGCCTAGCCATCCATCCCTCGGGGGCGCGGAGCCGCCCCGGCACACACTGCACTTCGGCTCGGGCCCAATTCCTCGGCCCTTAGAACCCCCCTCCCGGAGCGTGCGGTAATGTCGCGGAAACGGCGCCCCACAAATCTGCACCTTGCCTTCCGAAAGCGGTGATTTTACAGGGAAAACGTAGCAGGGGGCCAACATTCTCGTAAAGTGGGGTCGGGAGTTCGAGTCTCCCCGTCGGCTCTTGCCGCGAAGAAGTTGGTAAGGATCGGCCGTGAGGGCGCTCCTATGGCGAATGCGGTCGGGTTGCACCGATATGGTCCTTAGCCGACCCGGCGCCGCTTCCGGGTCGCTTCATTTCAGACCCACGGTCGAAGCTTGAACGCACCCGTACAGTCTCCTCCGCCGCACCGTGTCCTGGCGCCAGCCACCGGCGGTGCGAGCGCATACGCCGAGCCGCCGATGGCGCGCAGACTGCGCATCAGTGGCCTGGAGATCGTCGCCCCCGAGACGTCGTTCTCCCAGGACGAGGTCCTCGCGCTGCTGGGCATGCGCGACGACGAGTTCGCGCAGCGCATCTTCTCCCGCTGCGGTGTGCGCAGCCGGCGATTGAACCTCGGCGGCGACGTCCTCGCCACCACGCTGCAGGGCCGCACGACCAAGATCGAGGACGAGCTGTTCGGCCATGCCGCCACCGCGCTCGAACGCCTCGACGTCGAGCCCCGCGCGATCGGCACGGTCGTGACCGCGACGCTGTACTCGCTGGGCGGGCCCACGCTCGCCCACCGGCTCGTCGACCACTTCGCGATGGCGCCCGACACCGACAAGTATCACGTCGTCGGCGTCGGCTGCGCGAGCGCCGTGCCGCTGATGCGCCTCCTCGGCCAGTCGCTGCGCGATCGTCCCGGCAAGCTCGGCCTCGTCGTCGCCGCCGAGAGCATGTCCGGCATCCTGATGGGCGCCTGCCCGGACGACGCCAAGGCGAAGGTCGTCGGCTCGGCGATCTTCGGCGACGGCTGCGCCGCCGCGCTGCTGTCCGACGGTCCCGGTGCCGAGGGCCCGGAGATCGTCTGCTCCAAGGTGCACCAGATCGCGGGTACGCTCGACGCGGTCAGCCTCGAACTGGCGCCGCAGGACAGCTATCTGCACCTCGATCGCCACCTGCCCGAGCTCGCCGCGGCGGATCTGAGCGAGCTGGTCGACGAGTTCCTTCGGTCCGCGGGCATAAATCGCGTGGACGTCGATCACTGGATCGTGCACCCGGGCGGGCGGCGCATCATCGACTGCGTGCAAGCCGCGCTCGCGCTCTGTGACGAGGACGTCGCGCTCAGTCGCGACGTGCTGGCGGGTCACGGCAACATCGGCACACCCTCGATCTTCTACGTCCTGCGCCAGACGATCGAGCAGCGAGAGCCCGGTCGCGGCGAGCGCGGGCTCATGGTGACCGTCGGCCCCGGCATAACGCTCGGGCTGATGCTGCTGCAGTGGTAGTCGCCGGTGCGCCGGGGACGGTCGCCGGCGCAGGGGCCGCACGGCGACGATGAGACGCGTGGGCCCGATCGTCGCCGCGGCGGCGCTGCTCGCCTGGGGCATCGCCGCGATCGTATCGGGCTCCCCCAGCCTCGACCTGTCGGGCTCGCGCGCGACGGCGCCCGGCGGCGCCTCGCCCGCGTGCCTGCCGGTCACGCTCGAACACACCGCGACGCTGCCCGGCACGAACCTCCACGTCTCACCCGCGCCCGCGACCGATACCGCCAATCCCCACACGCAGATCAGCTTCCTCGGTCTCTCCGCCGGGGAGATCCACGCAGTCTCAGCCGCGGGCTCTCGCAGCGGCCCCCACCACGGCAGCCTCAGGAGCTACTCCCAGGGCGATGGCGCCAGCTTCGTGCCCGACACCCCGTTTGCCGCCGGCGAGCGCGTCGCCGTGCGCGCCACGATCGGCGCAGGCGTTGGCGGCAGGCCGATCGCCTTCGACTTCCGCGTCGACACCCCGTATCCGACGGCGAGCATCCCGGAGTTCCCCAACTCGGCGGCGGCGCCCGCCGACTACCAGAGCTTCTACACGCTGCCCGGCGTCCAGGCTCCGATCATGACCGTCACCGTGCCCGACCGCGATCCCGCGGCCGGCGACATCCTCACGACCAACGGGCCCGGTCCGGGTCAGTACGGACCGCTGATCTACACGCCGGCCGGCCGACTCGTCTGGTTCGAAGAGCTGTCGGGCGGCGTGGCCGCGGAGGACCTGAACGAGCAGACATACGACGGGCAACGCGACCTGACGTGGTGGAAGGGACGCGTGCTCTCGCTCGGCTTTGGGCAGGGCGAAGACATCGTCATGAACTCTCACTACCAGACGGTCGCCAGGATCCCCGGTGGCAACGGTCTGCACGCGGACCTGCACGACTTCCAGATCGCCCCCCGCGGCGTCGCCTACATCACGGCGTACAACCCGATCCGCTGCGACCTCACACCGGTGCATGGAGCGCCGGGCGGGGCGATCCTCGACACGGCGGTTCAGCAGATCGACATGAGGACGGGCCTCGTGCGCTGGGAATGGCACAGCCTCGACCACGTCGGCGCCGCGGAGTCAGAAGTGCAAGCCGCGACGGACACCAGGCCATGGGACTACTTTCACCTCAACTCGATCGATCCCGAGCCGGACGGCAACATCCTCATCTCGGCCCGCAGCACCTGGGCGGGCTATCAACTGCAGGGCGGCACCGGCAAGATCCTTTGGCGCCTCGGCGGCAACAGGAGCTCGTTCAAGATGGCGCCGGGCACGAGCATGGCCTGGCAACACGACGGGCGCGTCCTTCCAGACGGCGAGCTCACCTTCTTCGACGACGGCTCGAACCCGCCGATCCACCGCCAGTCGCGCGCCCTGCGGATCAAGCTCGACCTGAGCGCTCACGAAGCGCGCCTCGCCTCCGTCTATACACACACCGACCCACCGCTGCTCGCCGCCAGCCAGGGCAACATGCAGACGCTCGCGAACGGGAACGCCGTCGTGGGCTACGGCGGGGTGCCTGCGATCAGCGAGTACGCCGCCGCCGGCCCGCTGCTGTTCGACGCCCACCAGCCGTTCGACACGTCTTTCTACCGGGCCTTCCGCTTCCCCTGGAGTGGGCGTCCGCTGAGCCCGCCCGCGGTCCTCGCCAGCCTGAACGACACGGGCGAAGAGACGATCGTGCACGCGAGCTGGAACGGCGCGACCGAGGTTTCCTCGTGGCGCGTGCTCGCGGGCGAGCACCCCGGATCGCTGACGGCCCAGGCCACGATCGCAGCCGCCGGCTTCGAGAGCTCGACGACCCTGCCTCACAAGTACGCCTACGCGGCCGTGCAGGCGCTCGACTCGGCCGGCCACGTTCTGAGCACCTCGCAGACGGTCGCAGCGATCGGCTACGCCGCCTCGCTCCCCAGCCCCCGGCGGTCGGGATGAGGGCGATGCTCGACGGAGCGGCGGACGGGCGATCCGCTGCGCGCGCGGAACGGCTCAGTAGGCCGGTTTGGAGGAGTGCTTGTGGGTGGTCGTGGTCGTCGTGGGCGTGCTGCTCGTCGCCGGCTTGGCGGAGGAGCTCCCCGATTTACCGCCGCACCCCGCCACCGCGACAGCGCTCGCCAGAACGGCCGTCAGCGTTAGCATGGCGGTCAGTGGCGTGCTTCTCATCGGTCGGGCTCCCAATCGTCGCTCGCAGGCTGGGGAGCATCACCCTACCAGCCGTTTTTGCGGCGCCGGCCGATCCCGGACGAGCGGTCGCAGCCGGGACTCCCGGGTAGGCCGTCATGAGCGTCGAGACGACGGCGAGCCTGAGGGTGACGCAGGCGCCTGCAGCCGAGAGCAAGCGGGGCTCATCGGGTTCGGCGTGGCTGCTGACCGTCTGCTGCGTGGCCCAGTTCATGGTCATCCTCGACCTGAGCATCGTCAACGTCGCGCTGCCCAGGATCCAGTCGGACCTCGCCTTCTCCTCGCCCGATCTGCAATGGGTCGTCGACGCGTATGCGATCACGTTCGCGGGCTTTCTGATGCTCGGCGGCCGTGCGGCCGACCGCTTCGGGCAGCGCCGGATGCTCGTCGCCGGGCTCATCCTGTTCGGACTCGCCTCGCTGGCCGGGGGCGCCGCGCCCGACCAGGAGGTGCTCGTCGCCGCGCGCGCGGTGCAGGGCTTCGCCGGCGCCCTGATGGCCGCCACCTCGCTGGCGATCGTCACCGCGTCGTTCCCGCCCGGCCCGAAGCTACACCGCGCGATCGGCCTGTGGGCCGCGATGAACGGGCTCGGCGGCGCGGCCGGCGTGCTGCTCGGAGGGATCATCACCGAAGCGCTCAGCTGGCGCTGGGTGCTGCTGATAAACCCTCCGATCGCGCTCGTGGCCGCGCTTGGGGCATACGCCGTCGTGAGCGAGCGCCATCGCAAGGGCCCGGACGCTCCCCGCTTCGATCTCGCCGGCGCGCTCACGCTGACAGTCGGTCAGATGGTGCTCGTGTACGGAGTCGTCGAAGCAGGCCTGAAGGGCTGGGACACGTTCGCCGCGCTCGGCCCGATCGCCCTCGGCGTGCTCCTGCTCGGGTGCTTCGGCGTCATCGAGGCGCGCGTCGCGTCCGCGCCGCTGATCCCCTTCAAAGAGCTCACCAAGGCGCTGCGAGTCGCCAACACCATCGTCCTGCTGTTCAGCGCGGCGCTGTTCCCGATGTGGTTCGTGAGCTCCCTGTACATGCAGCAGGTGCTGGGCCTCTCGCCGCTGCACACGGGTCTCGTGTTTCTGCCCATGACCGTGACGATCATGCTCGTCGCCTCGCGCGCCGGCAAGCTCGTGAGCCGCTTCGACGTGCGCCCGGTGCTCGGCGGCGGGCTGATCATGCTCGCGGGCGGCTTGCTCCTGTTCACGCGCATCGGCTCCGGCGGCAGCGCGATCGTGTACGTGATGATCCCCGGCCTGCTCGCGGCGGCGGGGATAGCGATGTCAATCGTCCCCTCGACGATCGCCGCCACCCAGGGCGCCAAGGAGGGGCAGGCCGGGCTCGCGTCGGGTCTCGTCAACACCTCGCGCCAGGTCGGCGGCGGACTCGGACTCGCCGTGCTGATCACGCTCGCCACGCAGCGCACCAGCCATCAGATCGGCGCGGGCCAGCAGGTCTCCCAGGCGCTCACCGACGGCTTTCGGCTCGCCTACCTGATCGGCGCCGGCCTGGCCGGGGCCGCGGCGCTTCTCACGTTCACCGCGCTCCCCCGCTCAGGCGCCGCGGTGGGCGTCGCAGCCCGGCGCCTGGCGCCGGCGATCGGCGTCGTCCTCGCGGGCTTCCTCGCCGTCACGATCGCGTTCGCGGGCTCTCACGCCGCCCCGATCGGCGCGTACACCACCCACGGCGCCTACAGCTTCCTCAGCGCGCCTTCGCTGCACCCCCCCGAGATCCGCAGCACGCAGCGGGCGCCCTCGGGGCGGCTGGCGCCGGGCTACATCCTCACCGCCAACTTCTACAACCTCAACGAACCGCCGCTCGTCGGCCAGAGCGGCCCGCTGATCCTCGACGAGCGCCTGCAGCCCGTCTGGTTTGCGCCCGCACCCGAACGCGTCGCCGCCGCCAACCTGAGCCTGCAGACCTACGAGAGCAAGCCGGCGCTGGCCTGGTGGCAGGGCCGCGTCACGAACACCGGCGCGACCGAAACCGGCGAAGACGTGGTCGTCGACCAGCACTACCAGACAGTTGCGACGCTGAAGGCCACGGACGGCTGGGTCCTCACCCTGCATGAGCTCGCGATCAGCGGCGAAGACGTGTGGGTGACCGCGAACAAGAACATTCCCATCGACCTCTCCCGCTACGGCGGCGCTTACAACGGCGCGCTCGTCGACTCGGCGGTGCAGGAGTACAACCTCAGAACCGGCCAGCTGCTGCGCAGCTGGGACGCGCTCGATCACATCCCGCTGAGCGAGTCCCAGGCGTCGCTGCCGACCAACGGGTTCCCCTGGGACGCCTACCACGTCAACGCGATCGACCTGACCGGCGCCGGAACGTTCCTCGTCTCCATGCGCAACACGTGGGGCGTCTACCTCGTCGACATCGACACCGGCAGCATCGAGTGGACCCTCGGCGGCAAGCGCTCGAGCTTCAAGCTCGGTCCCGGAGCCGCCTTCCAGTGGCAGCACGACGCGAGGCTCGAGGGCGGCTCGACGGTCACCATGTTCGACGATCACTGCTGCCAGCTCACCGGTGGAGGCACCTCCGTCCCCGCGACGGGGCCATCTCGCGGGCTCGCGCTCGAGCTGGACCAGAGCACGCACACGGCGACGCTCGCCGCTCAATACAACGGCGACGGCAAGTTCGAAACCGAATACATGGGCAACGCGCAGCCGCTGCCGGGCGGCAACATGTTCGTCGGCTGGGGATCGGAACCCTACTTCTCCGAGTACAGCCGCTCGGGCAAGCTGCTGCTGCAAGGAGCATTCCCTAGGCCGGACCTCACCTACCGGGCGACGCTAGCGCAGTGGGTCGGCGAGCCGCTCGCCCCACCCGCGGGCGCCGCCCGCCAGAGCAACGGCAAGACCACGGTGTACGCGAGCTGGAACGGCGCCACCCGGGTCGCATCCTGGCGGGTCCTGGCCGGACACGGCGTGGCCGGAGGCGGCGCCAGCCGGCTGAGCGCCGTGGCGGGTGCCGCCAAGTCCGGGTTCGAGACGGCGATCGCAGTGCCGCAGGGCTATGTGAGCTTTAAGCTGCAGGCGCTCGCCGCGAACGGCCGCGTCATCGGGACCTCGCGATTGTTCACGTCAGGCGAGTGATGTAAACAGCACTTTCCAGCGGCGACAGCACTTTCCAGCGGCGGTAGACGGCGGTCCTGCGGCGAGGACAACGAGGACGAGCACAACGAGCACAGCGAGGACAACGAGGACAACGAGTGAGCTTTGAAAAGATCAGGGAGAGGCATCATCATCATCATCATCATCGACGAAGGTAGGCGATCGGCATCGTCGGCGGCATGGTGAGGCGATCGACGGGCGCCGGACCCACGGCGATGGCGCTCGGGGTGGGACTGGCGCTGGGGTTGTGCGCCTGCGGAGGCGCAGCCTCCTCGGCGAGTCCGGGCACGATCACGCCCGCGGCGGACATGAGCGCCGCCGCGTCCAATCCCGTCACGGTCTCGCCGCTGCCGGGCGCCGCGGACGCCTCGCCCGCGACGCAGATCAGCTTCCTCGGCGGTCCCGGCACGCAGGTCTCCGACGTGCGCGTCGTCGGCTCGGCCAGCGGCGCCCACAGCGGGCGCATCGAGGGCTACTCGACCGGCACGGGTGCGAGCTTCCTGCCATCCAAGCCGTTCCGCGCCGGCGAGCGGGTCACGGTGCGCGCGACGGTCGCGACCGCGACCGGCGGCCCGGGCCGGGCGGCGCGCACGACGTTCACCATCGCCCATCGGGCGAGTTTCAGCCAGGCGCCGTTCCCGAACAACCCCGGCGACTCCCACGCCGTGCAGCGCTACAGCTCGGCGCCCGCGCTGACGCCCTCGACGGTCACGGTCACGACGCCCGCCAAGCCCGGCGCCGCGCCCGGCGATTTCTTCCTGGCTCCCTACCAGGGGATGGGCTCGCCCGGCCCGATGATCGTCGATCAGCACGGTCAGCTCGTGTGGTTCCATCCCGTGCCGGCCGGCGACTGCGCGACCAACTTCCAGGTGCAGACCTACGAAGGCCGGCCGGCGCTGACGTGGTGGCAGGGCAAAATCCTCGGCGTCGGATTCGGCCAGGGCGAAGACCTCATCTACAACAGCTCCTACGAGCAAGTCGCGCAGGTGCGGGCCGGCAACGGCTACCGCGCCGACCTGCACGAGATCCGCCTGACGCCCCAGGGCACCGCGTGGATCGACATATTCGACCCGATCCACGCGAACCTCGCCTCGGCTCACGGCTCAGCCAACGGCATCCTCACCGACTCGGTGATCCAGGAGATCGACATCAAGACGGGCCTGGTCATGTGGGAGTGGCACGCGCTGGGGCACATCGCGATCGCCGACTCCCTCAACCCGCTCCCCGGCAGCGACCGTCCGTGGGACTACGTGCACATCAACAGCGTCAACCCCGGCGCCTCGGACGATGTGCTGCTGTCGGGGCGCAACACCTGGATGCTGTATGACGTCAACATCCACACGGGGGGGTTCAACTGGCGGCTGGGCGCGGGCAGGCATTCGGACTTCAGACTCGGCCCGGGCGCGAAGTTCTACTGGCAGCACGACGCCGAGTTCCAGCCCGGCGGGCTGATCTCGGTGTACGACAACGGCTCCGATCCGCCCAAGGAGAAGCAGTCGCGCGGGCTCCTGCTGGCCCCGAACCCGGCGGCGCACACGGTGCGACTCCTCAGGCAGTTCACCAACCCGACGCACACGCTGCTGGCCGAAAGCCAGGGGAACATGCAGGGTCTGCCGGGCGGGGACTGGCTGTTGGGTTATGGACGGCTCCCGAACTTCACCGAGTTCGACCCCTCCGGCCGCGTGCTCTTCGACGCGACCCTCGGCCGCAACGTCCAGAACTTCCGCGCCTACCTCTCGCCGTGGAGCGGGCAACCCACGAGCCCCCCATCGCTCGCGGTCCAGTCGCCGCCGCACCACCCCGTCGACACGCTGACCGTCTCCGCCAGCTGGAACGGGGCGACCGAAGTCGCCTCCTGGCAGGTGCTCGAGGGGCCCTCTCCAACCTCGCTTGTTCCCGGCCGCAGCACTCCCAAGCGCGGCTTTCAGACGAGCATGGCCGTCCTCGCGCCGGTTGAATATATAGCTGTGCAGGCGCTCAACGCCGCCGGTGGCGTGATCGGCCGCTCGCCCACGATCAGGGGCTGAACGGCGATCGGCCGCACGTGCGCATCACCGCGCCCGGCCGCTGGGAAGCGCGGTCCGTCTCATCTCGGACGTGCTGTGACGCGTGCTCTCAGGCGTGTTGTGCCGCGTGCTTGTGTGGAGATGAGTTCGCGTTCGGCCCGGTGCGCCGCCGCGCGCGTCGCGATCCGGGTCGCGACCGTGAAGTAGTCGACGAAGCCCCGCCCGCGCGAGACCTGCAAATGGCGGGGCAGCGGACGCCGCAGCTCCTGCGCGAAGGCGCGCTGGAGCATGGAGTCGAGCGTCGCCTCCAGCGGGCTCGCGCCGGCGACGTTCTCGAGCTCCAGGCGCCCGGCTTCGCTGCGGTAGTCGTAGAGCTCGCGCTCCTGTCCCTCGCTCAGCGGCTGGATTCCCTCCCCAGGCCAGTTCGAGTAGGTGGCGTACTTGGCGGCCGCCGTGCGCAGCGCGACCACGTGCAGCGGAGCATCGGCCGCATAGGGCTCGATCGCGAACTCGGTCACGGTCTCGTCGGTCGCGTGCAGCACATACGGCCTGCCCGGCGCGCTCGGGTCGGCGAGGATGCTCGCGACGTCGAGCCGGCGCGCGAGATGGGAGTAGCGGCGCTCCCCCCGCCATTCGTCCGATCCGCTGGCGATCCTCAGCAGCAGCGGCGCCACGTCGACGCTCGAGGTCAGCTGTGTACGCGCGATTTCCGGCGCCTTGGTGAGTGCGCCCCGAGGGTCCTTGACGATCAGCGGCACCCGGATCGCCTCCTCGTACGCGCTCGCGCCCTTGCCGCGCAACCCGTGCGAGCCCCCGTACTCGCCGTGATCGGAGGTGAATACGACCACCGTGTTGGCGGCCACCCGCGGGCGGCTCTCCAGCGCGTCGAGCACGCGTCCGATCTGCTCGTCGACCTCGAGCTGGAGCTTGGCGTAGAGGTTGAGCATCCCCAGCCACACGCTCGTCACTTCCGGGCCCGTGAACGGGACAGGACCGAACGAGGCTGCGGCGGTTTCCTGCAGCGAGCGCTGCAGGCGCGGCTTGCCCCGCGCGGCCAGCAGCTCTGGCGTCTCGAAGTTGGGCGGCAGAGCCGCGATGACGCTCGGCGCATCCATCTCGGCGGGCACGCGGTCACTCCAGCCGTACCACCACGCGATGTCGTGCGGGTTCACGAACGACACGGTCGTGCACCACGGCTGCGACTCGCCGACCGTCGCGAGCCACTGCTCGAACTGCCCCGCCACCTGAGGGTCCACGCGCCAGCCCTGGCCGGGGGCCCCGTCGGGAGAGGGATAGGTGCCGCCCGCGAACCCGTAGCGCTCCAGCGCGCGGGAGCCCCGCGCCGGGTCCCATTTGTGATCGCCGTGGGTGAGATGCCACTTGCCGTACCAGCGCGTGTGGTAGCCGTGTTCGCGCAGCATCGACCCCCACGTCGGAAAGCCCGGGTCCAGCGTGCTGCCGCCGGTGATCATGCAACCCGTCTGGTGGGTGTAAAGCCCGGTGAGCAGCGTCGCCCGCGCAGGTGTGCAGTCGTTGGAGGCCGTGTAGTGGCGCGCGAACGAAACCGCCCCCCGACGCAGGCGCCGCAGGTTGGGCGGCAGGCCGGGTCCTCCCGGTCCGACCCCAAACCATTGCGGAAAGCGCAGCTGGTCGACCACGATCACGAGGATGTTCGGCTGCGCCGGACTCACCGGCCGCCGGCGAGCAGGTTGCGCGGACGCCGGGGCGGGCGCCAGTCCTGAACTGGCCCCGGCGCTCGACCCGTCGGTCGCGTCTGCCAACCTGGAGACCGCCAGGGCTCCGCCGGCCACCGCGCCACCGGCGATCAGGCCTCTCTTGACGAACGTGCGGCGGTCGATTCTTTTGTCGATTTTCTTATCCTCGTCTGCTCTCATAGCCTGTGTACGTGCTCAGATCGCCGGTTCAGCGGCGCTGCTGGTATTCGTGCTCGCTACGGGGAGCGCCCACGCGGCCACCCCGGCTCCTGCCTGCGCGCCAAGCACATTGAACACCTCTTCGCGGTTGGACGGGTCGGTGACCCTCTCGCCGCTGTCCGGCAGCCGCGACGCCACGCCCCAGACGCAGATCAGCTTCCTCGGCGTTGCGGCGGGCGAGCTCAGCGGAGTGACCGTCACCGGCTCGCACACCGGGCGCCACGGCGGGCGCCTGGCGGCCTATTCCCAGGGCGACGGCGCCAGCTTCCTGCCGGCGCACCCGTTCGCGGCGGGCGAGACGGTGACCGTGCGCGCGGGGCTGCGCTCAGGCGACGTCGTCCAGCCGCTGTCCGACCAGTTCACGATCGCCTATCAGGATTCGCTCAGCAGCACCCCCGAGACGATCCATGCGGGCGCAGCGAGCGAGATGCAGAGCTTTCGCTCGCGCCCGGACCTGCGCCCACCCAGGCTGAGCGTGACGGCGAGCTCCCCCGGCGTGGCGCCCGGCGACATGTTCGCCGCGCCCTACGACGGACCCGGCCAGAGCGGGCCGATGATCCTCGACCCCAGCGGTGGGCTGGTCTGGTTCAAGGCGCTCCCGCGCGGGGTCTCGGCGACGAACTTCCAGGTGCAGCGGTACGCCGGCCGGCCCGTGCTGACGTGGTGGCAGGGCGACATCTCCGTGCACGGGTACGGGCTTGGCGAGGATACGATCGCCGACGGCGCGTATGACGACATCGGCCACGTCCGCGCCGGCAACGGCCTGCGGGCGGATCTGCACGACTTCCAGCTGACCCCGCAGGGCACCGCGCTGATCACCGCGTATGACCCGATCTACTGCGACCTTTCAGGGGTCGGCGGGGCGAGAAACGGCGCGGTCGTCGACGGGCTGCTGCAGGAGATCGACGTTCAGACCGGGCTGGTGATGTTCCAGTGGTCGAGCCTCGATCACGTGGCGCTCGCCGAAACCTATGAACGGGCGGCCGGCTCGCACGCGGACTGGCCATTCGACTTCTTCCACATCAACTCGATCGGCCTCGCGCATGACGGCAGCCTGCTGGTGTCCGCGCGTAACACCTGGACGGTCTACGACATCGACTCCGCCACCGGCCAGATCCAGTGGCAACTCGGGGGCAGGCACCCGAGCTTCACGATGGGCCCGGGCACGAACGCCGCCTGGCAGCACGATCCGCGCGAGCTGCCCGACGGCACGTTCAGCGTGTTCGACAACGGCGCCACGCCGAGAGTCCACAGCCAGTCGCGCGGGATCGTCCTCAGCGTCGACCCGCAGCTGAAGACCGTGACGCTCGTCAGCCAGTTCACGCGGCCCGCGCCCCTGCTCGCCTACAGCCAGGGCAACATGCAGGCGCTGCCGGGCGGAGACTGGTTCATCGGCTGGGGCCAGATCCCGGACTTCTCCGAGCTGAGCTCCACGGGCCAACTCCTCTTTGACGCGCACTTCCCCTCCGGCGACCAGTCCTACCGGGACTTCCGCTTCGTCTGGACTGGCATCCCTGCGCATCCTCCCGCGTTTGCCGTGGCGGCGGGGCCCGGCGGGACGCACACCGTGTACGCCAGCTGGAACGGAGCCACGCAGGTGGCCGGCTGGCGGGTGCTCGCGGGCGCCTCGGCGACGCGTCTGCGAGCCGTGGCCGAAGGTCCGCGCACGGGCTTTGAGACCGCAATCCCAGTGCCGGCCGGAACCGTCGGTCCGTACGTGACCGTGCAGGCGCTCGACGGTGGCGGGAACGTGCTCGGAGTCGCCCCGGCCGCGGCGCGTCTGGGCTGAGGGTCCCTAGATGAGGATGGCGATACGGGCTCTGGAGATCCCAGCTCCGGCGCGCATGATCAGGTCGGTGGACGCGCTGCCCGGGGCCGCCCTACACGTGGATCTTGCCGTGGACGCGCACCGTCAGCATGAACGTTTCGCGGCTGATGACGCCGCTGATGCCGATGTTCGTCCCCGAGGCATGGCCGAAGCCGCCGGTCCCGCCCGTGATCGCGATCGTGCCGCCGAAGTACCCGTTGGCGCCCTGCTGCGCGAACCGCGCCGAGCCCCTGCCCGTGACCGAGCCGCCCTTGGGCCTGACCGTGAAAATCGCGATCACTTTGTTGGCCGACACGATCGTCAGGTGCACCGCGATCGAGCAGTTGAACGTGCCGGTCGCGGTGCCTCGCTCGACGATCGTGGTCCCCGGTTCGCCGACTGCGTGCAGGTGCCCCGTCTCCTGCAGGTTGACCTCCCGCGCCGCCCGCGCGACCGGATCGGCGCCACCGTCCCGTACGGATGGCGCGGCGGTCACCCCCATGGAGGGGGCTTGCGCGGGCGCCTGTGCCGCGGCGATTGCGAAGACCGCTGCGGCGGTCGTCGCCAGCGCCAGAGAGCTGCTCGGCTTGCGCAAGTGAGACCTCGTCACTGGTACAACACTCTAAAGGTGAGGTGTTCCGAATCAGGATGTGTTTCCCACCCGTTGACTCTACTCGCCCCGGCGGATTGTTGCGCCGGATGGCGGATGCGCCCACGAGGCAGTGGCCGGCCGACCGCTGGCTCACGATCGTGGTGGGAGTGTGTGCGGCCGGGCCAGTGATGGCCTCCACGATGCGGGCGCTGATTCAAGGCTGGATGCCGGCCGGGGACCAGGCGATCATCGCCACGCGCGCTTACGACGTATTCACCTCTCACACACCGCTCGTGGGACAGCACTCGGACGCGACCGCCGTGACCCACCACACGCTGTACAGCCTCGGACCGATGCTGTTCTGGCTGCTAGCGCTGCCCGCGCGCTTCGGAAGTCCCGCGACGCTGGCGCTCACGATGGGCGTCGCCAATACCCTCGCGATCATCGGGGTAATCGCGCTCGCCCGGCGCCGCGGCGGTCGCGCGCTGATGTTCGCGGTCGCGATCGCGGTCGTTCTCATGTGCGTATCGCTCGCCCCCGAGGTGTTTCACGACGTTTGGAACCCCTCGGCCGGCCTGTTCCCGTTCATGCTGCTGATCTTCCTGTGCTGGTCTCTGGCGTGCGGCGAATATCGCCTGCTCCCTCTGACCGTCCTCGTCGCGAGCTTTGTCGTGCAGTGTCAACTCGCGTTCCTGCCGCCCTCGCTCGGCCTGCTGGCCGTCGGCCTGGCGGGACTGGTGGTCTCGCGCGGATCGCACCGGACTGTGCCGGGAGAACCCGCCGCCGCCAATCGTGGCAGGCGTGGATCGATGTGGCACTGGGCGCTCGCCGCGCTGGTCGTCGCCATGGTCTGCTGGTCCCCGCCTGTCATCGATCAGATCGAGCGGCGCCCCGGCAATCTGACGGTCGTCGTCGACACCGCCACAGCGACGAAGTCCACGCTCGGCGCGACCGTCGGATGGCGCGCGGTGGTACGAGCGATCGGCGTCCCGCCATGGTGGCTGAAGAGCCCGCGCTCACCATGGGAGCGGAAGACCGATGTGCGTACGGCACCCGACGCGCTCGGCAGCGCGTCCTGCCTGCTGATGCTGTGCGCGCTGCTGGTCATCGCCGTCGTCGGGCTGCGCCGCCGCCGCCCCGACCTGTGTGCGGGCGCGCTCGTTGCGCTGGTGCTGTGCGCCGCGTTGGCGGCCGTAGCCGCCAGTACCCCGACCACGCACCTGCTGGCATCCACGCTGGGGTACACGCTGTGGTGGGGCTCGCCGGCCGGAATGTTCGTGTGGGTGATCCTCGGCTGGTCGGTGGCGACGACACTGGCCGAGCGCGGCCCGTCACGCCTGCGAGCTCCGGCCTTCGCGTCCGCCATCGGGATAGGCGCCCTCGCGGCAACCGGGACGGCCGTGGTCGCCGCCGAGAGCCAGGACTACCATCTGTGGGAGTACCGTCCGCTGGGCGCGATGTTCGCCGGCTTGGACAAAGGCATTCCTGCAGGGCGCACGGTTCTGCTTGTGGGATCTCTCGGCAACACGACGTTTCGATTCAAACAGGCGGCTCGCTTTGCGCTGGTGCGGCGGGGCATCCGACCGCTGTCGCGCGGCGCGAGCTTCCGGCTCGGCGCCTGGTATGAGCCCGACCACCACCACTATGACTGCATCGTGTACGTAAACGATGGCATCGCGACTCCCGCACGGCACGCCGTGGTGGTCACTCGGGTTTCCTTCAGCGACAGCACGGGGGGCCATGCCGTGACGGTGTGGGTGTCACGCGCAAGATGCCCGTGACACGCGTTCCGCACCGAGGCGCTACCGCTTGAGCCCCTTGGGTCATCGTCCTACTATGGTCGTATGCCGATGTCAGGCCGGACCGGGCGCGTCATGACGATTGCGTCTGGCTCAGGGGGGCCAGTCGTAGAGCGGGCCGATCGCGCCAGGCGCCGTCGTGCGCCAACGGCCGGCTCGGTATTCGTTGCGACCGCGGCTTGCGCACTCCTCGCCTGCGGCTCGACACCGTCAGCGCGAACGTCGGCTCAGCCACTGACATCGTCCGCGAATCTCCCGCCGGCTCACACATCGGCCCAATCGCCCTCCTCCTCCTCCTCCTCCTCCTCCTCGGCTTCCACGGCGAAGGCGCCGGCGCGGCCTAGTCGCAGTCGCATCGACGGGATTGTCGATGTCGCGAAGGCGAGCTACCTCTCCGAGACCAAGGGCCGACACCTCATGCAACAGCTCAGCCGCATCGCCCGTGACGGCGTCCTTTTGAACGCCCTGAGCAGGGGCGACGTGGCCGGTGCTCAGGCCGAGGCGGACGCCCAGCTGAGGAGTCCGAGCAACCATTTCGATCACGTGACGCGCATCAGCGTGGTTCGCGGATCGCGGGTGCTGGTCAACGCGACAATCAACAGCGACGGGGTGTTCGTGATCGCGCCCGGGAGTCGTGTCCTGCGGTTGCATGGTCGCTCTCTGGGCACGCTCCTAGTCTCGATCCAGGATGTGACAGGTTACGTGAAGGTCGTGCACGACCTCACAGGCGCCGATGTTGTAGCTCGCGGCGCGAGCGGGCGTGTGCGCACATCGCGGGGCGCTCCTACCGGTGTCCGCCTGCCGCCGTCAGGACAGGTCACGATCGCCGGACGGCGGTATTTCGTGCGCTCGTTTCACGAGACCGGCTGGGGCAGTGAACCGCGGGGCAACGAACCGCTCACGATTTGGATACTCGAGCGAGCCTGATGCGCCTGCACGCATGGGCGCGTCGCATGCATGTCCAGTCCCGGCGCCCATGACGAGCCGGCGGTTCAGGCTGGGCGCCTGCGACCCGCCAGGCGGTCGGCGAGCGTCGCGAGTCTGCTCGTCCGCGCCAGACCGTGCGCCTCGCGACGATCCGCGGCGCGGTAGAGCGCGTAAACGGTGTGTGCGCCGATCCAGCGCAGCGGCTCGGGCTCCCATGAGCGGACCGTGCGCCCTACCCAAGGCAGGCCAGTAAGAGCGGTCGTTTCGCCAAGCACGAGATCGCGTAGCGTGCGCCCCGCGAGGTTGGCGGCGGCGACGCCGTTTCCCACATAGCCGCCGGCGAGGCCGAGGCCGGTGTCGTGGTTAAGCGCCACCACCGGCGACCAGTCACGAGGCACGGCGAGCACGCCACACCATGCGTGCTCGATCGGCGTCGCGGCGGCCGCGGGGAACATGTCACGGAGGATCCGTGTGAGTTGCGCGATCGTGCGTCGCTGTGTGCGTCCGTCGTGGTCGATGCGGGAGCCGTAGCGGTAGGGAACACCGCGGCCGCCCAACGCGATGCGGCCGTCGGAGGAGCGCTGTGCGTAGATGTAGGCGTGGGCATAGTCGCCGATCAGCTCAACGCCCTCCCAGCCGATCCGCTCCCACGCAGCCTCCGCCAGCGGCTCGGTCACGACGATCGCGGAGTTGAGCGGAAGCCACCTGCGACGGTGGCCGCGGATTCCGGCGGTGAACCCCTCCAGGCAACTCAGGACGTACGACGCGCGTACGCTCCCGCGGTCGCTGCGCGCGACCCCGGGCGCGATCTCCCGCACGGCCGTGTCCTCGAAGATCGGGACGCCGAGACGCTCCACTGCGTCAGCCAAGCCCCGCACCAGCCGCGCCGGCTGCACACGCGCGCCGTGCGGGCTCCAGGTTCCCTGGGTGGCCTTGTCGATGCGCACTCGCTCGGCGAGCGCGAGACCGTCGAGCTCGAGGAGATCCTCGGCGTCGAGCCCCCACGAACGCTCGTAGGCCACGTGCTCACGCAGACGCCGGGCCTGGGCCTCGTTGCGCGCGACCCGCAGCACGCCGTGCTTGACGACGTCGGCGTCGATGCGCTCACGCGCACAGACCTCGATCACCTCCTCAACGGTCGCCTGCATCGTGCGCTGGAGCGCGATCACCGGCTCGCGACCGTGAGAGCGGGCCATCGCCTCGCGCGACCAGTTGAACCCGGCGTGCAGCCAGCCTCCGTTACGCCCCGACGCGCCGAAGCCGGCGAACTCGCGCTCGAGCACCGCGACATCCAGCTCGGGCACAGCGCGCTTGAGGTAGTAGGCGGTCCAGAGTCCGGTGAAGCCGCCGCCCACGATGCAGACGTCCGCGCTGCGATCGCCCGACATCGGCGACCGGCGCCTGGGCATGGAGGCACTCGAATACCAGAACGAGACATCGCCGTTGCGGTGTGCGAGGCCTTTTGACGATCGCATGCGCATGTTGCATATCAGCTGAACGGAGAGTGCGGGATTCGAACCCGCGATGGAGTTTGACCCCCATACTCGCTTAGCGCCTTTGGCCTGTCATCGTCTACTGCGCTTTGGCGCGTTTGCCCGGCAAATCCAGCGCTTCGGCAGTTGAGCGATCGGGCGTCTGCTGGGGTCTGCCGCTTCCAGGAGGCTTCCATAGCGCGCCTCCATTCGCGCGCGCGGCGGCGGTCGGTGCGCTCCGCGCTCTTGATCTCCTGGACGTAGACCGCGCGCGTGATGAGACTGGTCTTGTGTCCGAGCTGCCAGGAACCTCCTCGGCGGACTCGCCAGCGGCGATCGCGAGACACGGGTCGTGTACCGGAAGTTGCTCACCTGTACACGCAGTAACAACGAAGTCGCGGAGATTGGCGGACTACTGTTCTCCGTGGCTGGCCATTCACTCGCTCCACCGCAGCGCACCGCGAATGGCTATCGCCTTCACCGTCGAGTCCGGCTACTGGTCCTCAGAAAACCGTGGGTGTCGACGGCGCATGAAGTCACCGAACATCGGTGCGGTGTAGGCGTAGACGCCGTGGTCGTCGCGGTAGATGAGGTTGTCGGCGATGAGTCTTATGAGGCTCTGCGCAAGCGCACCTGTAGAGCGGCTGGTGGCCGCGTCGAGCTCTGCCTTCGTGAAGCGCTCACCGCCTGGCGATGCCGCGACGCGCAGAGTGCCTTGATCGGCCTGCCGGGCGTCGCGGTAGCGTGGCTCGAAGAACTCCTCGTCGAGGCTGCGCTGGATCGCAAGGTGCTCGCGCTGGTAGAGCTCTGATGTGATCGTCGTGGTTTCTTCCAGGTCGGCTGCCTCCCATAGAGCCTCGCCAAACCACTGGATGAAGTATGGGTAGCCGTCGACCTCGCGCGCGACGCGGTCGGCTACCCCGGGCGCATAGGTGATGTCTGCGGCGGGGCGCACGAGCGCTTGCGCGGCCGCGCTGAGCTCCTCGGGCGGTTGCGGCTCGAGTGAGAGGTTGTCGATCTCCTCGGCGCGGAACAGACGCTCGGCGTTGCTGCGAGCCGCGTGGATGTTGCCCGTCAGGGGCGGTAGGCCACAGAGAACCAGCATCACCGGCGACGGGTGCTCGTCGTCGTCTTGGACAGCTACGAGCGCCGAGAGGAGTGCTCCGAGGGGGAACTGGCGCTTGGCCTCCCGGTCATAGACGCTGTGAGCCTCGTCGAACAGTAGCGCCACTCCGCGGCCCTGCACTTGGGCGATCTCGCCGACCTGCTCAAGAGCCACCCGCAGTCGGTCCTCCAACACAGATGAGACTGGCCGCTCGGCACCGGCTCGGACCGATACGGTCACGCCCTCAGCGAGCTGCACCTGGATCTGGCCGATCGCCTTCATCGCCGCGATGACCCGGTTCCTCATCTTCGCCTTGGCGCTCAAGGCCTCGACCGCCTCCCGCAGATAGCCGGCGATCGCGGTCGCGAAGTCGGCCTCATCACAAAGCCTCGTGCTCCAGTCGCGGCGAATCACGACCCACTCCTGGCGCTTGGCGATCCGCTCATACTCCTTGAGCAGCACTGTCTTCCCTACGCCCCTCAGCCCAGTGACCCGCAAGTTGCGCCGCTTCTCCGGGTAGTCCTCCAAAAGCCGCTGAAACCTATGGATCTGCTGCTCACGACCCGCCAGATAGGGCGGTCGCGTGCCGACACCCGGACGGTAGGGGTTCTTGGCCATCACAGAAAGTTACCAGATATCACAGATTTCTGAAAGTTTCTATAACTTTCTGTTGTCTGGGCTGAGCCGTCCCGCGGCGAGGAGAGAGCAGTTCGAACAGCTACCGCCTCAGCCCAAAGATCCGCACTACAAAGCCAAATGTAGCGCACTGTCGGTGTGTTCTGGTTGTCCTTGAGAGTTCTCTCTAGACAAGCCGGACGGTTGGCGCTATGTCTTGTTTGTTCATGGCTTCCCGTCGTGGGATGCCGGGGCACGGTTTCAACTTTCATTTCCGTGAAAGGGCCCAGGCGCCGCTGATTGCGGGAGGAGTTGATCGCCGAAAGCGCGAAACCGATGACAACGGGGAGTTCGGGACGACGTGCGAACCCCGGCGCGGATCTGGAGCGGCTGGTTGAGGCGCTGATGGAGCCCGTAGGTCGGCAGGCGCGGCGACTGGCAGCGGAGGCGATCGGGAAGGCCGACCGCTGACAGCCCAGTCCGAGCTCTGTCGTCTCCCATAGCCTTTTGACCAGTCAAGCGCAAACCCGCCCGACGGCTTCGCTACGGTGTTGTCATGGTTGCGCAGGAGGTCATTGAGGCCGCAGGCCAGACCTTGGTGGCCGTCGCTGCCGATCCGGTCAAGATCGTGCTCTTTGGTTCGCATGCTCGCGGTGACGCCGGCCCCGACAGCGACTTCGACTTCCTGGTCGTCGAGCGCGACCCTCAGGACCGGCACGCCGAGATGGTGCGCCTCGGTCGAGCACTCCGGCCGCTCGGGATGCCGTTCGATGTCGTCGTCGTCGCTTAGCGCCCTCTGGCCGTCATCGCCTGCTGCGCTTTGGCGCGTTTGCCCGCGAATCCAGCGCTTCGGTGGTTGAGCGATCGGGCGTCTGTTGCCGTCTGCTGCGGTCTGCCGCTTCCATAAAGCTTCCATAGCGCCGCGACGGCGGGGGCCGAGATGGGTCGTGCAGCGATGTTCGGCAATCTGCCGTACAATGCCGGTATGGCGACTGTCACGATTCGAGAGTTGGGCCGCCAGGTCAGCGGCGTGGTCAACGAGGTCAGGACCACCGGGCGACCGACGTTCGTCACCCATCGCGGCACCCCCGTCGCCGTCTTGCTGCCGCTCGACGCGGAGCAGTTGGAGGACTTCGTGCTCGCCAACGCGCCCGAGTACGTGGCCTCGATGCGCGCCGCCGACGAGGCGATCGAGCGGGGCGAGTCGGGCGTGGCGCTCGCCGACGCCATCGCTGAGTTCGAGGCCGAGCACGGTCCCCTCGACAACGAGAACTGAGGTCACGTGGCGAAGGTCGCGGTCGAGCTCGACCGCCAGGCGCAGCGCGATCTACGCAAGCTCCACCCCGACGACCACCGCGCAGCCCTGCGCGCTATGGCCGACGTGCTCACCCACGAGCCGCTGCCGGCCAACGCGAACGATCGCGCACTGAAGGGACGAGCGCCCTGGCGGCGATTGAGGGTCGGCGAGCTGCGCATCCTGTGGCGAGCGGTCGGCAACGGCGAGCGCAGGTGCGTGGCGCGTGTTATTCACCGCCGTGACCTGGAGCGAGCGGTACGCACGCTCGGCGACTGAAACACCCGGCCATCGCCTCAACACTACCGAGTCGATCGATCGTGATCACGCAGCGAAGCACGGAGTCGTGGCCGGCCGCATCCTGATAGCAACGCGGTTGGCTCGGCTGTAATGGGGTTCGAACAACCGCCAGGAACCCTGCCAAAACGGGCTTGACGGGACGACTCTCGAAACATGCCCCTGTGGGAGCGCATAGGGGAGCTGCACGCCCGGCGCTTCGGGTCGTGAAGCTATTAGCCTTGACTTGCTCCCATGCACGACTTTGACGATTTCGATGAGCTTCGAGAGGAGAAGTACCGCGACGCGGCAGACGAAGACGCTCAGGCCGAATGGCTTGAAGAGCAGTTCGCCGAGCGGATGGATGAGGTCTACGACGAACGGTTTCAGGCCGAGGTCGTCGAGCGCATCGACGAGGTCTACGACGAACACTTTGCGACAATATTCCGCCGCAAGGTCAAGGATTGGAGCACCGAGCGCTGGCCCACTGCCGAGGCTACGGCATATCGCGTTGGTCGAGAAGCACGGACATTTGCCAACAAGGGCCTATATGCACCTGCTGTCGTATGGTCGGCAACGTGCGTCGAGATCGTCCTGCGTGACCTCACGCTGTCGCCGATCTTCGTCGGCCTTTTTCTTGGGGAGCAGTGGGCAGACACCGCACTCAAGGTCATGCTTGGCAACCGCTGGATGCGGAAAGAGACACGAGCGATGGCCGGGCATGTGCTCCGCGCGATCGCCGGAGTCGACGTTGACACGCTAGAGAAGGCGGCGATCAGGCCGTGGTCCGAGATCGACAGCCTTATGACGATCCGCAATCGCGTGGTCCACAGTGGCGACGAGGTGTCGGACGAGAGGGCAACATGGGCCGTGGACGTGGCGGCGGCCCTTTACGCGACTTTGCTTCCGCCGCTCCGCGAGCTTTGTGGGCTGACTAAAGAGATCGATTACAAGGCACCTGAAATGGGCGCCGCGCCCTGACCGAGCGACGTGGCGCTGCATCGCTGACTGCGGGGAGATCGCTCCGCTGCAAATGACCGATCGAGTCTATGACCTGCCATCCCCGGTGAAGACCAGGGCGCTAGTCGAGCTGCCCGCGGGGCATGACCGTCCCGGACGCCGCGTCGCCGACGGTCGTCTCGGCGAACGCGGTCACGACGGCGGAATCGAACCGCCCGCCGGCGCCCACGCGGGCATGGAGGGCGACGTACTGTGCGCGCGTCTGGTCCTTGCGCTTGTACAGGCGCTGGTCGGCGAGCCGCAGGACGTCCGTCGGCTCGCACGCCTCCGTCGGAATGCTGACCTCGCCGTGGGCGGCGCCGATCGCGAACCCCGGGCCGTCCTCGCACAGCGCCTGCACGCTCGCCTGCGCGATCTCCAGATCGCCCGCGGACGAGCACTTGAACAGCACGCAGAACTCATCGCCGCCCATCCGATACGCCGTCCCGCGCGCGGCGACGCTCGCGCTGAGCTTGTCGCTGAGACGCGCGAGCAGCTCATCGCCGGCGGGGTGGCCGTAGGTGTCGTTGTAGCGCTTGAACCCGTTGAGGTCATACATCGCCAGCCGCCACGGCTCCTCTGGCCTGGCCAGGCGGCAGGCCAGCCGCAGATCCTCCATCAGCCGGCGGCGGTTGCCCAGCCCCGTCAGCGGGTCGGTCAGCGCCAGGCGGCGCGAGCCGATCAGCATCGTGAGGTTCTCGCGCACCGTCAGCATCAGCCGCGCGCACACCGCGAGCACGGTCGCGATCGCGAGGATCAGCGCTCCCAGCGTCAGCTGGCGGTGGACGTTGCCATACACGAACACCCCGAGCGCGGCCAGCAGCGACAGCGCCGGCACCAGCACCAGCCGCCAGTCCTCGATCCGTTTGCGCGCCAGCCGCGGCCATGGCGTCCACGCCGCGACGGCCAGCAGCACCGCGGCCGCGGGCCACAGGGCTTCCAGCCACGTGCCCGATTTGAACGTGTCGGTCGCCGTCTGGTAGACGTACGTCGAGTCGGCGATCGCGCTGAGCAGCATGCTCGCGGCGATCAGCAGCAACACGCGCCCCGGCCGCCAGCCGGTCACGCCGAGCGCGCCGATCGTGAATATCAGCAGCAGGATGTCCCCGATCGGGTAGGCCAGCGCGACCGCGACCGAGGCGACGTCGCCCGTGGCGCCGTCCACGATCGGGGGCAGCACGACCGCGGCGGCGAGCGTGGCGGCGGCCAGCCCGGCGATCAGCCCGTCCAGCCACATGCTGATCCGCAGCTCGTGCAGGTGCGCGCCGACGAGCAGCATCAGCGCGACGTACATGCACGGGTACATCGCCAGGTACAGCGCGTCGGCGGGGGAGACGCTGCCGCCGGCTTCGCCCGGGCCTCTGAGAAACAGCGTGAAATACAGTTCGCCGAGGCTCCAGCACAGCAATCCCGCGCCCATCGCCAGCCACGCCGCGCGCTGGGTCTCGACGGTGATCGCGCGGGCGATCACCGCGAACGTCGCGCCGAACATCAGCGCGTTGTAGATGTATTCGTCGAACAGTCCGTTCGTCCGCGGCCCGCCGAGGCCGACGGTCAGGTGCAGGACGAGCACGCCCACCCCTCCCAGCAGGGAGGCCAGGAACAGCATCGCGGGTGTCGTCCGGGCACGCATCGCTTGCGGACTGGCGGTCCGCCACTTACATCGGTCGATTGCGGGATTTCCTTCAGTCCGCGCGGCCGATTACGCACGCATCTTGCGGACAAATCGCCGCGGTCTGGGCGCATACAGGCGCTCGCCCTCGCGCAACGCCCGCCTGCGCAACCGGGCGCGGCGGCGGGCAATCGCGCGCAGCAGCCGCCTGCGGGTGCGCTTGCGAGCGCGCTTCAGCGACTCGTGCGCGCGCACCCGCTCGGCCAGCAGCATCAGGTCGTGCTCCTCGCCCAGCATTTCGCCCAGCCTGTCGGCTCGGCGCGCGACCTTGGCGATGCGCTTGCTCCGCTTGACCGTGCGCCCGCTCCGCCTGCGCCTGCCCGACGACGGCTCCGCACCGGTCTTGGGTTGCTCGCGGACGTCGAGGACTTCGGCGCCGTAGCGCAGGTCCTTGACGTGTTTGCGCCACTTGTGCAGCATCCTGGGGCCGGCATTGCGCCTGCCGGCGCGGCGCCGGCCGCGGCGCCCGGCGCGGTAGATGCGCTCCAGGCCCACCCCCGTGAGCCTGGCCGCCGAGCGCTCCGCCGGCAGCTTCCACTTCGCCACGCGCGCACGCACGCGTGCCAGCTCCTCGGCGACCTGCTCGCGCGTGAGGGCGTCTCCCAGCGTGTGCGCGCTCGCGCGCAGGCGCTCGCGCTCGAGGTCTTCGCGCAGCTCCGCCACGCCGCGGCCGCGGCCCAGCTTGCGCGGGTGACGCTCCACGAGCGCGTCGAGCGTGCTCACCATCACCTCGGCGTCGCGCGCCCCCGCCAGCCGTGCCGCGGCGTCGCGCAGGACGGCGCGCTCGCGCCGGGCGCGCTTTGCGCCGAGCTCGCCCTCCAGCAGCCGCATCAGCGCGCGCAGCCGCTTGAGCGCCTTGCGCGTCTCGTGCACCGCCTCCTCCGGCGGGACCGAGGATTCGCCGCGCAGCAGCTCGATCGCGAGGTCGAGCTGACCGAGCGCGATCCGCCGGCAGCCGCTCGCGGGCGTCTCGTCGCTGCGCAGGCCGAACCGCCGCGCCTGCGGCGGCAGCCGCGCCGCCCTGGCGGCGCGGCGTTCGCGCTCGAGCGCCCGCGCCACCACCAGGCCCAACCCGACCGCCACGGTCGCCGCGACGGCGCCCCCCAGCGGCGCGACAATGGAGCGATGGCCACGAGCCTTCCCCCCGCCCCATGGTGGACGGTGCGCCGTGCGGCGAACCGCAAGCCGGCGACGTATCGCTGTCCGATCTGTGATCATCGCTTGCCCGCTCTCAGCGAGCATATGCTGATCGCGCCCGAAGGGGATTCGCGCCGGCGCCGGCATGCACACACCGCCTGCGTGTTGCGGGCACGCGCGGCGGGGAAGCTGGTCCTGCGGGACGAGTGGCTGGCCACCCAGCCGCGCCCTCCATCGCTGTGGCGGCGGCTGCTCGGGCGCGGGTAGTCCTGCGGCTCAGCCGCCCCAGACGTGGACGTCTTCCGGCTCCACGCGGATGATCACGCGCTGTTCGCCCGGCTGACGGAACGGGTAGGAGTCCTGGCCGAGATACTTCTTGGCCAGCGCATCGATGTGCTCGTCCGCCCCCTCGTGCGTGCGCTCGGCGACGCGGCCGCGGATCGAGAGGTATTCGTAGGGGTTCTCCATATTCTGCACCGTCAGCGTCACGCGCGGATCGCGTTCCAGGTTCCGTGGCCAGGCGCGGCCCTCGGCGGTGTTCAGCACGGGGCAGCCGTCCTGCAGATCCACCCACACGGGCGCGGCGTGCACCGAGCCGTCGGGACGGATGGTGGAGACCAGGCAGAAGTTCTTGGCCTGCAGCAGCTCCTCGCTGCGACCCTCGATCGTGGCGCTCATCGGCGGGACCCTTTCTGGCGATGGGTGGCGGGGACGCACATCACGATAGGACGTTTGGAGTTCGTCGGGACCGATAGGACGTTTGGAGTTCGTCGGGACCGCTACTGCCGGCTCGTACCCGTCGTGGAGCTGACGGGCGGAATCGGGTCCAGCGGGACGAGTCGGCCGTTGTTCAGCTGAAACCGCACGCGCGCCTGGCCGCCGCCGGGGCAGCACAGCGGATCGCTGGGACGGTACAGCTTGTACACGAGCGTGACTTCGGTGTCGCTCTGGGAGACGACGCCGAGCTGCGCGCTCGGACGGCTTGAGTCGGTGCCGAGGTAGCGGCCGTCGAGGAAGAAGAACGCCTGCTTGTCATACCCGTCGTTGGAGTGCGAGCCCGTGCCGACGAGCACGCGCAGGGTCTGGCTCGGGTGGTAGTCGGCGGTGTCGCTCGCGGTGTACCCGTGCGCGCGCACGACCGCGAGCGCCGCGGGCAGCCCTTCGGCGCCGCCGCCTCGTTCTTTATCGGCGAACGCCGGCGCCGGGGCGGTGCGCGTGGTCGTCGCGGGCGCGCCGCCGGAGGCGCCCCCGCCGCTCGTCGCGCCGCTCGTCGTATGGGCGGGCGTCGTCGCGGCGCCCGTCGTGGGCTGGGTCGTCGTGGCGGTCGTCTGCGAGGTCGTGGGCGCGCCGGCGACCGACACGGTCTTGGTGGCGCCGCCGCACCCGCCGAGGAGGACGGCCACCGCCGCGGCGAGAGCCGTCGTAGTCATCGTCATGGTCGCGAGCATCGAGATGGGGGAACGGGTCGGGTGGGGGTCGGTCATCCGCATGATGGTATTGAGTGGCGACCCTCGGAGTCGAACCCTTGAAAAGCTTATTAGCGGCTGCTAAGTTACTGTCGAGGGACCTCGCAAACAGCAGCAGGATGGGGAGGACGTGTCGGCGTGAGCAGTACATCTGAGTCAGAGAGATCCGAGCCGGTCCGCAAGCGGGTTCCGGCGGCGGAGCGCCGCGAGGAGTTGATCTCCGCGGCCGTGCACGAGTTCGCGCGCGGCGGGCTGCACGGCACGGCCGTCGAGCGCATCGCCCGCCGCGTGGGCGTGGCGCAGCCGTACGTGTTCAGCCTGTTCCCGAACAAGCGCGAGCTGTTCCTCGCGGCGATCGAGCGGAGCTTCGAGCGCGTCGCCAACACGTTCCGGAGCGCCGCGGCCGACTACCGCGAGGGGCGAGCGCCGGCGGACTGCGAGGACACCCTGCAGGCGATGGGGCGCGCCTACCGGGAGCTGCTCGAATCGGACCGTGACTACCTGATGCTCCAGCACCAGTCCTATGCGGCCTGCGACGACGAGATCGTGTGCGCGCGCGTCAGGCGCCGGTTCGCTCAACTGGTCGAGCTCGCACGCGAGCTTTCCGGCGCCGATCCCGAGCGGCTGGACGAGTTCTTCAGGCGCGGCATGGCGCTGAACGTCGCCGCGGCGCTGGGCGTCGAGGAACTGTCGGTGCAGTGCCCGTGGGTGGCGGCCGAGCGCCCGGTGGCGACAGTCGGGTAGTAGGATCGAGCGGCGATGTCCCAGCAGGCGCCAGGACCGCCGGAGCACAGGCGCGGCCGCCGTGAGCAGGCCCGCACAGCCGGCCTCGTGCTGCTGGCCGTGCTGATCACGCTGTTCGCCGTGCTGAACCTGGAATCGGTCAAGGTCAACTGGATCTTCGGCACCGGCGAAGCGCCGCTGATCATCGTGATCGTCGTATCGGTCCTGTTCGGGATCGTGCTGACGTACCTCGTCGACCGCCGCGCGAGCAGCAGGCGGCGCTAGCGCCGCCAGGCGCTCCGGGACGCTAGGCCGCGGACGCGTCGGCGGCGAGCGCGGACTCGTCCTCGATCACGATCTCGGCGGCGGCGTCCGCCCCGATGAACGGGGCGAGCACGATGTAGGCCAGATAGTCCGACAATGCAGGCAGCAGATGGATCTGCCCGCTCGTGACCTGGCAGCGGATCGCGTGCCAGATCGCGCCGGCGACTCCTTCCACCGCGAGCTTGTTGCGGGCCGGCGCCGGCGCTCCCTCGGTCAGCAGCGTGGCGATGCTGTGGGCGAGATCGCAGGCGCGTTGCAGCGCCTCGGGGCTGGCGCTGGGCGCCTTGGAGGCGATGATGTAGGCGTACAGAGGGCGTGCCGCCAGCAGCCTCAGCAGTTCGCCGACTACGCGACGTACCGTGCGCGCCCAGTCTCCGGAGACGAGCTCGGGGTCGGCCGCGATCCCCAGCAGCTCGTCGCTGAGATCGTCGAACGCCGCCAGGAAGCACTCCTCCTTGGAGTCGAACAGCTCGAAGAACGACTCGAGCGGGACGCCCGCCTCCTGGGCGATCTGGGGCGCGCTCAGCTCGTGGTAGTCATCGACTACGGCCAGATTGAGCACGCTCGAGCGCAGCCGCTCGCGGAGCTCCCCGTCGGTCTGGGGAGCCGCGAGCCGATCGCCGGCGCGGTTGGGCGAGACCGCGCGCAGTCCTCGTGGCATCCATGCGTCCAGGGTCGTGTCGGCGCCGGACCAGCGTCTGTTCGCGTCTCCCCGGCGCCGCTCCTGAGCGCCGGCCAGCGAGCTCGCCCGCGCCCGCTCCGCCAGGCGCTCTGACAGACGCTCGCCCGCCGTGGCATGGAACAGCAACGTCCACTGCACGATCTCCTCGCTCAGCGCAGGAATCGCCTCGGGGCGGCCGCCGCGCAGGCGCACCGCCGTCGCCTCGTGCACGGCGCCCACGATCCCTCTCACGATCGGAACCGGCAGCGGCCCCGCATCGGGAGCGTGGGCGAAGCTGCTGGAGAGCATCTGCTCGAACGTGCCCGTCGCCTTGCGCAGGCGCGCCAGCCCTGGCGCGCCCGCCGTCTGAGCTTGGACGATCGCGAGGCTCGCGCCCTTGGCGTTGGACTCGATCTCGTCCGTGAACTCCCCGACAGCAGCCCTGATCCGCCGCTCCAGGTCGCCGCCCGTGGCGCGGTAGGCCTCGTGCACGCGCTTGACGCTGCGTGCGGCGATCAGGTCGAACGTCGCCAGGAAGCACTCCTCCTTGTTGGCGAACTGCTCGTAGAACGCCCGCCGGGAAACGCCCGCCAGCCCGATGATCTGCTTGACGCTGGTGTTCGCGTAACCGTTGGCGGCGACGGCCTCGACCATCGCTCCATACATGCGCAGGCGCTGGTGGCGCGCGACCTCGGTGGGCGCGAGTTGGTGGGGCCCTCTGGGCAGACGCTGGTACAGGGGCGCGATCGATCTCTTTACGCCCAACCCCCCACTGTTGTGCTCGGACATCTCTCTTCTACCTCCCCGAAACGATCTACATGTCCAGACACCTGTCAAGGAATCTGTCAAGTAAGAATCATTCCATGTCAGCGATTTTTTGTCTACAGGGAGGTGTGCGGATGGCCTATCTACCCTCCGGGACGGGTCCGGTTGGTCGGAAATCCCCTGCTTAACGCCTGTTTTTGGGAGTTCGTACGAGTTGGAGCTTTTGCGCCTGACGACGACGCCACCGGAGCCCCGGCGCGTCCGGGATCGGGTTCGGGGGGTGCGAAGCCGTCAGTGCGCCAGCGATTTGAGCGCGAGGATCGCCAGTCCCATGACGACTCCCACGCCGCCTTCGAGCGCAAACTCCCGCGGCGTCGACCCCGCACGCAATCCGGCCAGCAACTCGAACACGATCAAGCTCGCGACGGCGGCCCAGACCGCCGCGTTGACGCCCGTGGTTTCGCTCGCGCCCGCCGCCCACGCGACGAGCAGCGTGAGCAGCGGGATCGACGCTCCCCGAACGATCGACCAGTCGTGCCCCAAGGCCCGTGCGAGCGCCCCCGTCGTGAGGTGCTCCTCGTGGGAGAGGCGGCGTCCGAGGGCCGTCGAGTAGGAATGCGCGAGCCAGTAGATCCCGAGCGCGAGCGCCGTCGAGCCGACCAGGTCGGGGTAGCCGTCGTGCACCCCGCTCTCCGCAGCGATCAGCGCTCCGATCAGGATCGTGCCGTAGACGACCCCCGCCGGGTTCTGCTCCCGCACGACCCAGCCCGCGACGCGCCGCGCCCACCGCCGTGCCCACCTGTGTGAGCCGGCTCGCGGAGAGGATCCTTGCGGGGCGGGGGAAGCGGCGATGTGCGGATTATCGCCGGCGCGGCGAGGAGTTAGCGCGCAGGACGTCAACCCCCGCGATCAAAGCGCGCGTCTGGGAAGGCGATGAGCTGTTGGGAAGATCGACGCACGCGCCGACGCACGCGTCGATACGGCGACGCCGTAGGACACGGCCCTCTGAGCACTGACCCGTAAATCGGCCTCGACAGCCTCGCCGATGCGGAGTAGCCTCATAGCGTCCGCTACGAAAGGATGGACCAATGGCTGGTGATGAGCTGTTCATCGGATGGGGCCCAGTTGTCAGGGGCCGCGAGCAGACAGCGCTCAAAGTGTTCCAGGAGACGATCGAATTTCATGGCGCCCTGCAACAGGAAGGCAAGATCGACGGCTTCGACGCGCACCTGATCGCGCCTCACGGAGGCGATCTCGCGGGCTTCATCATGCTCCACGGCGACCGCGCAAAGCTCGACGACGTGCGCAACTCCGAGGACTTCGAGCGGCTGATCGCCCGCGCGGGGTCGGTCGTCGACCAAGTCGGCGTTCTGAACGCCTACTCGGGCGAGGCGCTCGGCCAGACGATGGGGAGGTTCCAGGCGGCTTCCGCGGAGCTGGCTTAGGTCGAGTAGAGCCCTCGGGAACGGCTAGGATGCGGGGCCCGCCGACGTAGCTCAGCTGGTAGAGCACCTCCATGGTAAGGAGGGGGTCCGGGGTTCGAGTCCCCGCGTCGGCTTGTCTGGCGCTGGGTCGGCCTCCCGTGGGGCTCACGGGGGCCTGTCTCCCCGGTTCAGAAGGTTTGGGTCCGGGTTCGAGTCCCGCGTGGGCTCGGCCCCTCGATCAGCCGATGCCCGTGAGCAGTTCGCCCGCGGAGGAGAGCCCCAGGGCTCGCGCGAGAACCACGATCGTCTCCAGGCGAGGGGAGCGCTTGCAGCGCTCCAGCAGGCTGATCTCGGTTCGATGCAGGTCGCAGATGTCCGCCAGTTCTTCCTGGGACAGGTTCAACCGTTCGCGATGGGCGCGCAGGTTCTCGGCGAACTGCTGTCGCACGGACTCTTGTGGCTTCACGCGGCGCACTCTCGCGTCTCGCAGACGGAAGGTCTACAGACAAGCGCTCGCCCGACAAAAGATCGACTGACAGCTGTCTTATGACCTATGGGCCGTGAAATGAGGCAGTCAGAGTGTCGCACGGCGTCGAATGCCCCGACGACGACAGCCGCAAAAGAGAGAAACATTCAATCATTTTACTGCCCAGCGCTATGGCTGTCCAGACAGCCCAGAGCTCGCCCGCGTCCATACGCGGGCGTCTCAGAGGCGCGAGGATGTTTGAGGTGACCCCGCTGGTACGTTCGTTCGCGCGGAACGGGCGGCCGTGTTCAGCTCGCGACCGCCGCGACGTCCTCGCCCGGCGTAACCGTCGTGACCGGCAGGCCCATGCCTGCCACCTTGCTCGGCAGGTCCAGCCTCAGCCAGCGCGACACTTTTGCCGACAGCGTCGAGACGATCACCTCGTCGAAGCCATGCAGATTGATCGCGTCGTGCACGGCCGCGATCGGGTCGGGATCGCCGACGAGCCCGTCCACGGGCGCTCCGGCCGCCTGTTCGAGCAGCGGCAGGGCACGGTCGAGCACCGTCTGGGCCTCGCTCGCCGCCTGATCCTCGGGATCGACGACCTTGTGCAGGCCGTGGGTTGCATTGGGCACGAGCAGCGTGAACACACACCGCCCGCGCGTCGCGCGCTCGTGCACGGCGTCGAGCAGCGGTCGTGTGGCCGCCGTCTTATGGGCCACGACCAGCACGCGGCTGGTGGATGCGGAGGACTCCATGACTGGAACTCCTTTCTGGGGTGTGGCGTGTTGCTACCCAGATGATCGCACCGCCAAGCCCTTATGCCAAGGGGAGATAACGGCCCTACGCCAAGGGAGCTGAGCCCTACGCCAAGGAGATCGAAAGGGTGGACGGGAGGAGCGGAAAGCAGTTGAGCCAGAGGTCCCTGTTCGACCTTCCGGCGGAACATGGTGGGGGCAGGATTCGAACCTGCGTAGGCAGAGCCAACGGGTTTACAGCCCGTCTCCTTTAACCACTCGGACACCCCACCGAGCATCCCCGCCGGTGAGAGCCGTTGGGGCCAACGCGGTGATTCTAGTGCAGGCGCAAGCGTCTACGAAGCCTCGCGCAGCTGCTGCGCGTCGGGCAGGGTCTGGAGCTTTTTGAGCGTGCGGTTCTCGATCTGGCGGACGCGCTCGCGGGTGATGTTGAAGGCGCGGCCGACCTCCTCGAGCGTGCGCTGGCGTCCGCCTGTGATGCCGTAGCGCATCTCGATCACCTCGCGCTCGCGGCGGGGTAGGGCCGAGAGCACGCGCACGACGTTCTCGCGCCGCAGCGCGGTGGAGGCGATCTCGAACGGAGATTCGGCCGCGTCGTCCTGCACGAAGTCGGCCAGCGCCGTGTCGTCCTCGTCGCCGACGGGCTTCTCCAGGGAGACCGGCTGCTCGGCCATGCGCATCACCTCGCGAACCTCGTTGGTCGAGCATCCGAGCTCGGCGGCGATCTCGGCGCCCGAGGGTTCGCGTCCCAGCCGCTGGATCAGCACGCGCTCGGCGTGGATCGCCTTGTTCATCCGCTCGACCATGTGCACCGGGATCCGGATCGTCCGACCCTTGTCGGCGATCGCCCGGGTCACCGCCTGCCTGATCCACCAGGTCGCGTACGTCGAGAACTTGTAGCCCTTGCGGTAGTCGAACTTCTCGACTGCTCTGATCAGCCCGAGCGAGCCCTCCTGAATCAGGTCCAGGAACGTCAGCCCACGACCGACGTATCCCTTGGCGATCGATACGACCAGGCGCAGGTTCGCCTCGACCATGTGCTGCTTGGCGGCCACGTCCCCGCGCTCGATGCGCTTGGCCAGGCACACCTCCTCCTCGGCGCTCAGCAGCGGCACCCGCCCGATCGAGCGCAGGTACAGCCGCAGCGAGTCGAGGCTCGGCTCGGCACCCGGCTCGACGTCGGCCTTGCGCAACTCCTCGATCCGCGTCTTCGCGCCGCGGATGCGGTCGAGCGGATCCTCGCCGCCGGCCCCCGCGACGCTCGCCGGCGGAGGATCGTCGGGCGAGCCCCCCAGCGCCCCGGTGTGCGCCGCACTCGCGCTCGCACCGTGCTCATCCTCGGACAGGCCAGGCTCGGACTCGCCCGCAGCCAGCACCTCGATGCCGTGCTCCTCGAGGTAGCTGAGCAGATCCTGGCACTGATCGTGCGTCAGCTCCGCCTCTTCCATGGCGAACGCGACCGCCTCATAGACGAGGAACCCCCGCTCCTGACCTTCGGCGATAACCCCCTGCAACTCATCGATCTCGACCACGGCCGTACTGTCCGTGGCGATCAAGACCTCGACATTGTCGCTCACTCTGGACCCCCAGGATCCAAACGGCTTCCCCGTCGGAGCGGACTGTCCGCCCGACCTCCCCTGACCCGACTTACGGCTTCTAGCCTCCTCCTCTGTGGTTACTCGATCGCATCTGCCTGCTCTCTGCTCTCAGAGTCGTTCCCGTCCCGTGTGGTGCGCAGCGGCACTTGTAGTTCCCGATGTTCCTCTCATCGCGATCCCCGATCGGACGGGGGTTGACTCGACCGGCTAAGGGCGAAGTGATACCAGAATCCGGCGTCGTATACGCCGGTTGTGCAGTGGCTCGCCCCGCGGCTCGCTCGCGGCGCGGCTCTCCGCGGGCGGGGTTGTGCGTGGCCGGCCGCTAGGCTTGGGTGCAGGTGCAGGCGACTCGGCAGATCCACTCGCTGTCTCCGACGCATCCTTTTGGCGACGACGTCCAGGCGCGGGCGCCGTCGGTCCCGATCGGCCTGTCGCGCGTCGGTGTCACGGACGTGGAGAAGGTCGTTCGCATCCATGAGGAGCTGTTCTTTGCGCGCCTGTCCTGCTTCGTAGACCTCGACTCCGGGCAGAAGGGCGCTCATATGTCCCGGTTCGAGGAGGTCGTCAACGAGGCGATCGGCGAGGTCGTCCTCAGCGAGTCTCCGTTTCGCGCCGAGACGCTGGCCCAGCACATCGCCGAGCTCGTGCGCGCCCGCCAGAACGCCCTGCGCGCCGAAGTCACGATCGCGGCGCGCTACCCCGAGCACAAGCCGGCGCCCGTCTCCGGGGTGGGCACCCAGGAGATCTACACGCTCCACGGCCGCGCCGTCGCTTACGAGCACGGCACCCGCCGCATCGTCGGAGTCTCCGCCACCGGCATCACCGCCTGTCCCTGCGCGCAGGAGCTCGTCGCGGGACGCGCGCGCGAACGTCTGCTCGCCGACGGGTTCTCCGCGCAGGAGATCGGGCGAATCCTGGCTCAGGTGCCGGTCGCGACCCACAATCAGCGCGGGCTGGGCACGCTGCAGATCGGCTGCATCGAGGAGTGCGTCGCCGAAATCGACGCCGCATCGCTGCTTGCGATCGTCGAGTCGAGCATGTCCTCGGAGGTCTATGAGCTGATGAAGCGCTCCGACGAGGTCGCGGTCGTCGAAAAGGCCCATGCCAATCCGCGCTTCGTCGAGGACTGCGTGCGCGAGATGATCGCGGGCGTCGTCGCCCGCTTTCCCGAGCTGGACGGCGCGAGCTTCGTCTCGGCGCGCCAGGAGAACCTCGAGACGATCCACCAGCACAACGTCGTCGCCGAGCGCCACGGCCTGCTGTCGGAGTTGCGGGCGGAGCTAGACGACGGCACGCCGTCGCCTCATCACACCACGCTCGACGAGTGGCTCGCCGCTGGGGAACCCGCGTCGGACTCGTAGCCGCCAGTCTGAGGGTCGATTAGGAGCCCTGCGCGCTCGCGAGGCGCCGGCGCAGTCCGAAGAAGTAGTCAAGCCCGGACACCACGGTCACGATCACAGTCGCATACAGCAGCAACGAGACCCACAGCGGCTGCCCGTGCACCGCGATCAGCGCGAGGATAAGCGCGATCTGCATGCACGTCTTCAGCTTGCCCAGCATGCTCGCTTCCATCACCACCCCGGCCTGGGTCGCGCCCAGTCTGAGCACCGTAACCGCCAGCTCGCGTGTGATGATTACCATCGCCACCCACGCTTCCAGCCGGTTCAACGACACGAGCGCGATCAGGGCCGCGATGATCAGCAGCTTGTCCGCGAGCGGATCCATCAGCTTGCCGAACGTCGTGACCGTTTGGCGCGAACGCGCCAGATACCCGTCGACGAAGTCCGTCGCCGAGGCGAGCGCGAACACGATCGCGGCGAGCACGTCCCCCTCTGGGGTATTCCCCAGCAGGGCGACGACGAGCACCGGCACGAGCATGATGCGCAGCACCGTCAGCATGTTTGGGAGGTTCAGCGGGAACATGGCGATTGCCATTATGTCTGCATCGCACCGTGCCAATCCAGCCCAGCGAGGAGAGCCTGACCATGAACACGCGTACGCTTGGACCGAACGGCCCCGAGGTTTCTGCGATAGGCCTGGGATGCATGGGGATGTCCGCGTTCTACGGCGTTGCGGATGAGTCTGAGGCCAGAGCGACGATCGCACGGGCCCTCGATCTGGGCTGCAACTTCCTCGACACCTCGGATATGTACGGCCCGTACACCAACGAGCGGCTCGTCGGCAGCGCGATCGCCTCGCGGCGGGAGGAGGTCTTCCTGGCCACGAAGTTCGGGATCAAGCTCGTCAAAGACGACGACCTAATTAATCGCGTGATCGACGGCAGTCCCGACTATGTGCGCGCGGCCTGCGACGCCTCGCTACAGCGGCTCGGCGTCGAGCACATCGACCTGTACTACCAGCACCGCGTCGATCCGAATACGCCGATCGAGGATACGGTCGGCGCGATGGCCGAGCTGGTAGGCGCGGGCAAGGTGCGCCACATCGGTCTGTCGGAGGCGAGTGCCGCGACGATCCGCCGGGCGCACGCCGTGCACCCGATCACCGCCGTGCAGACCGAGTATTCGCTGTGGACGCGCGACGTCGAGGCGGAGATCCTGCCGACGCTGCAGGAGCTCGGGATCGCGCTCGTCGCCTACTCCCCGCTGGGACGCGGGTTCCTGTCCGGGAGGTTCAGCTCGCCCGAGGAGCTCGATGAGAACGACTACCGCCGCCACGGGCCGCGCTTCACGGGCACGAACCTCGAGCAGAACCTGGGCCTCGCCGCGCGCGTGCGCGAGCTCGCGAGCGAACGTGGGATCACACCCGGCCAGCTTGCGCTCGCGTGGGTGCTGCATCGCGGCGAGCACATCGTCCCGATCCCCGGCACCAAGCGCGTCGCCTACCTCGAAGAGAACCTGGCCGCGGCCGACATCGAGCTGACCGAAGCCGATGTGCAGGCGATTGCCGAGGCCATCCCCGCGGCCGCCGGCGAGCGCTATCCGGAGGCGGTGATGCGCTCGGTCAACCTGTAGGGCTCAGTAGCCGACCGAGTAGAAGCTGATGTGCCGGCAGCCGTGCAGGGCGTAGTGGGGCAGCGCGTGGTGGCTCGTGTACACGACGATGCGCGGGTTTTCGCAGTGGATGATCCCCGAGTTCTCGTGCGCGTGCACGACCGTCAGCGGGTTGGTGCCGGTCCAGACGTAGTTGTAGGTGTCGTTGGCGTAGATGTAGTTCTTGCCGTTGCCGGCGTGTATGACCGCGGTCTGTGAGCTCGGCCAACCCGACTCGTGGTAGTCGCCCCAGATCACATCGCCGGCGTTGCCGCCATAGATCGTGTCGTCGCCGTAGCCGCCCAGCAGGTAGTTGTGCACGTTCGGCCTGCCCACGAGCACGTGCCGCAGCCCGGCGGGTCCCTTGGTCATCGCCAGGGCCGGCATCGCCACGGCGGCGGCGATGCCCACGACGGCCGCGACGAGCGCCGCCCGGCCCAGGCGCCGGGGGCAGCGAGGGCGTGGAGGGGATGTCGGGTCGATGTGTGCGCGCATGCGATCGGACGGCGGCCGCGAGACGAAAACGGCCGCGGGAGCTGCACGGGCAATCCCGGCAGCGCCTATACCCGCGCATCGACTCGCGCAAACCGCCGCTTTACCCGGCCCCTGCCGGCCTGGACCGATAGGGTGGAGCGATGCCCCTGATCCCCATGGTCGTCGAGCGCACCGCCCGCGGCGAGCGCGAGTTCGACATCTATTCGCGGCTGCTCAACGAGCGCATCATCTTTCTCGGCACGCCGATCGACGATCAGGTCGCGAACCTCGTGGTCGCCCAGCTGCTGCACCTGGAGTCCGAGGATCCGGAGAAGGACATCTCGATCTACGTCAACTCGCCCGGCGGCTCGGTCTACTCGGGCCTGGCGATCTACGACACGATGCGGTTCGTCAAGCCCGACATCGCGACGATGTGCGTCGGCGTGGCGATGTCGATGGGCTCGCTGCTGCTGGCGGGGGGCACGAAGGGCAAGCGCGCGGCGCTGCCGAACAGCCGCATCCTCATCCATCAGCCATCCGCCGGGTTCGAAGGCCAGTCGACCGACATCGAGATCCATGCCCGCGAGATCCTCGCCGTCCGGGGCCGCCTCGACGAGATCTACGCCGAGCACACCGGCCGCCCGACCGAGCAGGTCCGCGAGGACATGGAGCGCGACCGCTTCTTCACGGCCGAGCAGGCGCAGGAGTACGGCTTGATCGACAGGGTCCTCGAGAGCCACTAGACGACCGGGAGGCGGCGCGATACTGCGTCCTTACCGATCGTCGATCAGATGCGATCGACTGATCGGCCAACACGCGTACCGAAGCCGGGAGACACTCGCTCCGCTCGCATCCCCGTTTCGGCCAGCACGCCACGCCTCCTGCGTCCTTACCGATCGGAGATCGACGGGATCTCCGATCGGCCAGCATGCCTCCCCGCCGTCTAGCAGCGCGGTCCGCGCCGCCGCGCCAACTATGCTCGCCGGGCGCGATGTCCCGCCTGAGTAATCCCGAGCGCGGCGCGCTGGCGCTGATCGTGCTGCTGACGGCGCTCGCGGGCGCTGCCAACTACGGCGCGTGGGGGCCCGTCCTGCGGTTCGCGCTGGCCACGCTCGCGCTCGCCGGCCTGGCGTGGGTCGTGTCGTTCGCGACCGAGCAGCTCGGCGAGCGCTTCGGCCCGGCCGTCACCGGCATGCTGCAGTCGACGCTCGGCAACCTGCCCGAGCTGTTCGTCGTCATCTTCGCGCTGAAAGCCGGCGAGCTCGTCGTCGCGCAGACCGCGATCGTCGGCTCGATCCTCGCCAACGCCCTGCTGGTGCTGGGGCTGGTGATCGTCATCGGCGCGCGTCGCTCTCCCGACGGGGTCATGCGGTTCTCGCCGCGGCTGCCGCGCGACACGGCCACGCTGCTGCTGCTGGCGGTGTTCATCATCGTCCTGCTCGGGCTCTCGCTCGCCGCGCACGACCCCGCCAGCCATCACGTGCAGGAGATCTCCGCGGTCGGCGCCGTCTGCCTGCTGGTCGTCTATCTCGCCTGGGTGGTTCCCTACCTGCGCTCCGATTCGATGGCTCCTCCCGCCGACGATGGCGGTCCCCGCCTGGGGCTCGGCGTGACGCTCACGCTGCTGCTCCTCGCCGGCGGCGCCTCGGCGTTCGTGTCCGACTGGTTCGTCAACGGACTGGCGCCCGCGATTGCCGTGCTGAACCTCTCCCAGGCGTTTGCGGGTCTCGTGATCGTCGCGATCGCCGGCAACGCCGTCGAGCATGTCGTCGGCTTGGTCTTCGCCTACAAGCGCCGCTCGGACCTAGCGATCTCGGTCGTCAAGAACTCCGTCGCGCAGATCGCCGCGTTCCTGTTCCCGCTGCTGGTGCTCGTCTCCTTCGCCCTGTCCACGCAGCTGACGTTCGCGCTCGCCCCGGTGTACATCGGCGCGCTCGCGCTGAGCGCGCTGACGCTCTCGCAGGTCACCGGCGACGGCGAGGCCGCCGCCTTCGAGGGCTGGGCGCTGGTCGCGCTGTATGTGATTCTGGCGACGTTCACGCTGTATGAGTGAGGCCGCGCTCGCGATAGAGCGCGCGATCCGTTTCCGTCTCATCGCCGGCACGGCGAACACGCGCTAGACTGCCGTATACCTCGCGCCTGGGCGGGGTTTTTCTTCGCCCGGGCTCGGTGCCCACACCCACGATCGGCGCAGGGAGCACAGAACTCGCTATGGCCCGCGGAGACGTACGCATCGCTATCACCCTCGCATGCGAGGAGTGCAAGCATCGCAACTATCAGACGAACAAGAGCAAGCGCAACAATCCCGATCGCGTGTCCCTGCGCAAGTACTGTCGCTGGTGTCGGCGTCACACCAGCCATCGGGAGACTCGTTAGCTAGCGGGGGACCGCTGCCGTGGCCCGTGATCGCAAACGCGCAAAGCAACGCCGTGCCCGTCGCGGCACCACGGCCGGTGCTCGCCCCGAGCACGCGCCCTCCGCTCCCGCAGGCGGCGCTCCCGGGGGCGCCTCCGAGGCGACCGACGACGGCGCGGCCGGACGCTCGGAGGTCGAGCAGCCGCTCGGGGTGGGACGGGTCGAGCGCGCCGATCTGCCCGCAGCGCTCGAGCACTCCGGCGACGTCGACGAGTTCGACGCGGCGCTCATCGCCGGCGCCGGCGGAGTCGCCGCGGGCGCCGAGACCCTCTCGGAGGCCGAGATCGAGGCCGAGGCGGAGACCGAGGGCGACCTCACCGAGGACGAACTGCAGGAGGGCGCCGGCTCCGGTCGCGGTGGGGGCAACGGCGTCAGCCCGGCGCAGGCCTCCGGCGCTCCGATCCGCAGAGGCAACCGTGCGATCGGCTTTCTGCGCGCCAGCTGGGCCGAGCTGCAGCGGGTGCAGTGGCCCGATCGCCGCCACGTCTTTCAGGCCACGGCGGTCGTGCTCGGCTTCGTCGCCGTCGCCGGCGCCTACCTCGGCCTGGCCGACTACATGGCCAAGGAAATCGTCGAATTTGTCATCGGCTGACGCAGTCGAGCCCCGCGTCACAGAGCCCCACGTCGCAAGATCGTCTCCGCAGCAGCTCCCATTCGTCACCGATCTCTCGAGGTAGCCTGAATGTTTCGCTGGTATGTAGTCAACACCTACTCTGGTCACGAGAACAAGGTCAAACAGAACCTCGAGCACCGCGTGGTCTCGTTGGGCCAGCAGCGCGCCGTGCGCAACGTGGTCGTGCCGACCGAGTCCGTGTCGGAGATGAAGGACAACCAGAAGGTCACCGTCGAGAAGCGCACGATGCCCGGCTATGTGCTCGTCAACATGGAGCTCAACGAGGACTCCTGGGGCGTCGTCAAGGGCACGCCGGGCGTCACCGGCTTCGTCGGCGCCTCCCAGGAGCCCGTGCCGCTGACGCAGGTGGAGGTCGATCGGCTGCTGCACAAGACCGACGTCGCCACCGCGCCGCGCACGCGCGCGCAGTTCGCGATCGGCGAGTCCGTCAAGGTCGTCTCCGGGCCGCTGTCGGACTTCTCCGGCGAGATCTCCGAGATCAACGAGGACGCCGCCAAGCTCAAGGTGCTGGTGTCGATCTTCGGGCGCGAGACGCCCGTAGAGGTGGGGTTTGACCAGGTGAAAAAGCTGTAGTTCGGGTCGGTACATGTACCGACCCGCGATCGGGCGCATGCGCCCGATCGACCAGCGGCGCATGCGCCGGGGGCGACCATGAAGACCATCCCAGTCAATCGCAGCTAACCTAGGCACTCGAAATGGCCAAGAAGGTACTCACGACCATCAAGCTCCAAGCCAACGGCGGCCAGGCCAGCCCGGCGCCGCCGGTCGGTCCCGCGCTGGGCCAGCACGGCATCAACATCATGGAGTTCTGCAAGGCCTTCAACGCGCAGACGCAATCGGAAACGGGGACGACGATCCCGGTCGTGATCACCGTGTACGAGGACCGCTCGTTCACATTCGTCACCAAGACGCCCCCCGCGGCCGTGCTGATCAAGCAGGCGCTGCGCATCGGCAAGGGCTCGGGCGAGCCCAACCGCACGAAGGTCGGCACGATCACGCAGGCGCAGCTGCGCGAGATCGCCGAGCGCAAGCTCGCGGACCTGAACGCGCACGACATCGATCAGGCCGCCAAGATCATCGCGGGGACGGCGCGCTCGATGGGCGTGGAGGTGGCATCGTGAGCTCGCATCACGGCCGCAGGCACCGCGAGGGCCTTGCGAAGATCGACCGCGAGCACGAGTATCTGCCCGCCGAGGCCGTCTCGCTCGTCAAGAGCCTGGCCAGCGCCAAGTTCGACGAGGCGGTCGAGCTGCACGTGCGCACGGGCCTGAACGTGCGCCACGCCGACGAGCAGCTGCGCGGCACGATCGCGCTGCCCAACGGTCTCGGCAAGGATGTGCGCATCGCAGTGTTCGCCCAGGGCGAGCGCGCCCAGCAGGCCGAAGAGGCCGGCGCCGACGTCGTCGGCGGCGAAGATCTCGCCAAGCGCATCGAGGAGGGCTTCGACGAGTTCGACGTGGCGATCGCCACGCCCGACCTGATGTCGGTCGTCGGGCGCCTCGGACGCATCCTCGGCCCGTCCGGCAAGATGCCCAACCCGAAGGTCGGCACCGTCACGATGGACGTCGCCAAAGCCGTCTCCGAGTCCAAGTCGGGCAAGGTCGAGTACCGCACCGATCGCACCGCCATCGTGCACATGGTGATCGGGCGCGCGAGCTTCCAGGAGCGCGCGCTGCTGGAGAACTACGCGGCCGTGATCGAAGAGCTGATCCGCGCCAAGCCCGCGGCGGCGAAGGGCCGCTACCTGCGCACGATCACCCTGACCTCCACGATGGGTCCGGGGGTCAAGGTCGATCCAAGCCGCACACGCGACATCGTCGAGGAGGCGCCGTCCGCGACACCCGTCGCCGCCTAGCGCTTTCACACAGGCCACCACAGACCCTCGGCAGCCGCGTACCCACCGTGCGCGGCGCAAGACCGGGACAGGAGCCACCGAATGAACCGAGACCAAAAGGCCGCCGCGATCGCCGAGATCGCGGCCCACATAGACGAGTCCCAGGCCGTTTTCGCCGTCGACTACAAGGGCATCTCCGTGTCCCAAGCGGCGGAGCTGCGCGCCAGGCTGCGCGAGTCCGACGCGACCTTCAAGGTCGTCAAGAACTCGCTCACCGAACGCGCCGCCGACAAGGCCGGCGCGACCACGCTGAAGGAGCTGTTGCAGGGTCCCACGGCGTTGACGTTCGTGCGCGGCGACATCGCGACCGCCGCCAAAGCGCTCGCCGACTACGGCCGCGCGACCCAGCTGCTGCCGTTCAAGGGCGGCCTGATGGAAGGCGCCGCGCTCGATGCCGAGCAGATGCGCTCGATCTCCCGCCTGCCCTCGCGCGAAGCGCTGTACGGACAGCTCGTCGGCGTCGTCGCCGCGCCCGTCAGCGGACTCGTACGCACGCTCGGCGCGCTCGTCGGCGGGCTGGCCGTGGCGCTCGGGCAGGTGCGGGAGAAGAAGCAGTCCGGCGAGATCCCCGCCGGGGAGGCTCCGGCCGCGGCCGAGGAGCCCGCTGTCGCGGAGGAGGCGCCCGTAGAGGAGGCCGCGGCCGAGGAGCCCGCTGTCGCGGAGGAGGCGCCCGTAGAGGAGTCCGCGGCCGAGGAGCCCGCTGTCGCGGAGGAGGCGCCCGTAGAGGAGTCCGCTACCGAGGAGCCCGCTGTCGCGGAGGAGGCGCCCGTAGAGGAGTCCGCTACCGAGGAGCCCGCCGTCGTGGTGGAGGAGGCGCCGGCCGAGACGGAGACGGCGGCGGAGGCTGCGCCCGAGGAGCACGCTGCCGCCGAGGCGCCAGACGCACAAGCTGAGCCGGAGCGGGACGAGCCGGCGAAAGACGACAACCAGACGGACGTCTCGGCTGAGGTTCAGCCCGAGGACGCCGAGACGAATCCCACCAAGGAGGACTGACTCACATGGCAACAGCCACAAGCACAGAGAAGTGGATCGAGGAGCTGAAGGGCATTTCGGTGCTCGAGCTCGCCGAGCGGATCAAGGCGCTCGAGGAGGAGTTCGGCGTATCCGCCGCGGCCGTGGCCGCGCCGGTGGCTGCCGCGGGCGGGGGTGTCGCCGCCGGCGATGCGGCCGCCGAGGAGGAGGCGTCGAGCACCGTCGATGTGATCCTCGCGGCGGCCGGCGACAAGAAGATCCAGGTCATCAAGGTCGTGCGCGCCGCGACGGGCCTGGGCCTGAAAGAGGCCAAGGCGCTCGTCGACGAGGCCCCCAAGCCGGTCAAGGAGGGCGTCGAGAAGGAGGAGGCCGACAAGCTCAAGGCCGAACTGGAGGAGGCCGGCGGGACGGTCGAGCTGAAGTAGCGAGGCTCGAACAACGTCGTGGTCGTAGAGGAGCCCCGCCTGGCCGGGGCTCCTGCTTTACCCGCGCCTAACAAATGAGCCGACTTTCCGGTAAAGTGCCCTGCGCTGGCCGATAGCCGCAGCCGCCTCAGGAGTACGACGTCGCGCCACATACGCGGTCGTCGAGGGCGGGGTCCGTGAGCGCCGGCGGCCCACTTAAGGGCGTCGATGACCTGTGCTATCTTTGCTGGTCGCGCTTTCGGGCGCCCTCCGACCACGTCCGTACCTCGCCCTTTCGAAGGAGACGTTTTCTTGGCTGCTGTTGATGCTCTCCGGACGCGCCGTAGTTTCGCGCGCCTGCACAAGACCGTAGACGTTCCCAACCTGATCGATATCCAGCGCCGCTCGTTTGCATGGCTCACCGACCCCCAGGGCGGCGGGCTGCGCGAGACGATCGACGACATCTCGCCGATCGAGGACTACACCGGCAACCTCGCCGTCCAGTTCGGTGAGTTCGTCTTCGACGAGCCGGTCGCTTCGCTCGAGCAGTGCCGCGAGAAGGACCTGACCTACGCGCGCCCGCTGACGGTGACCGTCGCGTTCATCAACCGCGAGACGGGCGAGATTCGCGAGCAGTCGGTGTTCATGGGCGACTTCCCGTGGATGACCGAGCGTGGGACGTTCGTGATCAACGGCACCGAGCGCGTCGTCGTGACGCAGCTCGTGCGTTCGCCGGGCGCCTATCTGATGGAGCCGAAGGATCGCGAGAAGCAGGTGTTCATCGCCAACCTGATGCCCGCGCGCGGCTCGTGGCTGGAGCTCGAGATCGACAAGAAGGGCAAGGTGTTCGTGCGCATCGACCGCAAGCGCAAGCTGCCGGTGACGGTGCTGCTGCGGGCGATGGGGTATGCGACCGACGAGGAGATCCTCAAGCTGTTCGAGGACTCGCTGTACATCCGCAACACGATCGAGTCCGACACCGAGGCGACCCGCAACGAAGAGGGCGCGCTGATCGAGCTGTTCAAGAAGCAGCGTCCGGGCGAGCCGCCGAGCGTGGACAACGCCAAGGCGCTGCTCAACCAGCTGTTCTTCGACCCCAAGCGCTACGACCTTACGCGCGTCGGCCGCTACAAGCTCAACTCGCGGCTGGGTCTCGACATCGACATCGACACGCGCACGCTCACCCACGACGACATCCTTGCGCTGGTGCGCGAGCTGGTGTCGCTGCCCAAGCGGCTGGGCATCCCCGAGCAGGAAACCGAGATCGAGATCAAGGACTACGCGGCCGAGGCGTCCTCGTTGCCGCGCGAGCCGGTCGCCGAGCACCTCGACGAGTACGAGCACTTCGGCAACCGCCGCCTGCGCACCGTCGGCGAGCTGATCCAGGAGGCGTTCCGGATCGGGCTGTATCGCATGGAGCGCGTCGTGCGCGAGCGCCTGACGACCGAGGACGCCGACACGATCACGCCGCAGACGATCATCAACATTCGCCCCGTGGTGGCGGCGCTGAAGGAGTTCTTCGGCTCCTCGCAGCTGAGCCAGTTCATGGATCAGACCAACTCGCTGGCGGGACTCACCCACCGCCGGCGCCTGTCGGCGCTGGGCGCGGGCGGGCTCACGCGCGAGCGCGCGCCGATCGAGGTGCGCGACGTGCACCCCACCCACTACGGGCGCATGTGCCCGATCGAGACCCCCGAGGGTCCGAACATCGGGTTGATCGGCTCGCTGAGCTCATTCGCCGAGGTCTCCGAGTATGGGTTCGTCACCACTCCCTATCGGGTTGTCAAGGACGGTCTCCTGACCGACGAAGTCGTACGCCTGGATGCCACTCAGGAAGAGGAGCTGGTGATCGCGCAGGCAAACACACCCGTGGATCCCAAGACGGGCAAGCTGAGAGGCGCCGAGATCCTATGCCGCACGCAGGCCGGCCAGTACGTGACGGTCGGCCCCAAGGACGTCGACCTGGTCGACGTCTCGCCCGAGCAGATCTGGTCGGTGGCGACCGCGATGATCCCGTTCCTCGAGCACGACGACGCCAACCGGGCGCTGATGGGCTCGAACATGCAGCGCCAAGCCGTGCCGCTGCTGAAGGCCGACGCGCCGCTGGTCGGCACGGGCATGGAGCGCCGCGCGGCGCTCGACACCGGCGATGTGCTGCTGGCCCGCAACGCCGGCACGATCGAGCACGTCGATGCCACCGAGATCGTGATCGAGTGCGGCGACGGCAGGAAGGACGAGTACGAGCTGCAGAAGTTCATGCGCTCCAACCAGGGCACGCTGATCCACCACAAGCCGCGCGTGCGCAGCGGCCAGAAGGTCAAGGCGGGCGAGGTGCTCGCCGACGGCTCCTCGACTGACAAGGGCGAGATGGCGCTCGGCAAGAACCTGATGGTCGCCTTCATGTCCTGGGAGGGCTACAACTTCGAGGACGCGATCATCCTCTCCAAGCGCCTCGTGCAGGACGACGAGCTGACCTCGATTCACATCGAGGAGTACGAGGTCGACGCGCGTACGACCAAGCTGGGCGAGGAGGAGATCACGCGCGACATCCCCAACCGCTCGGAGGAGTCGCTGCGCAACCTCGACGATCGCGGGATCGTGCGCGTCGGCGCGGAGGTCGCCTCCGGCGACCTGCTCGTGGGCAAGGTCACGCCCAAGGGCGAGACCGAGCTCACGGCCGAGGAGAAGCTGATCCGGGCGATCTTCAAGGAGAAGGCGCGCGAGGTCAGGGACACCTCGCTGAAGGTCCCGCACGGCGAGGGCGGCGTGGTGATCGACGTGATGACCTTCAGCCGCGACGCCGGCGACGACCTGCCGCCGGGCGTCAACGACCTCGTGCGCGTGTTCGTGGCCAAGAAGCGCAAGATCTCCGAGGGCGACAAGCTCGCGGGACGGCACGGCAACAAGGGTGTGATCTCCAAGATCGTGGACGTCCAGGACATGCCGTTCCTGGAGGACGGCACGCCGGTCGACGTGATCCTCAACCCGCTCGGCGTGCCGAGCCGCATGAACGTCGGGCAGATCCTCGAGACCCACCTCGGCTGGGTGGCCGCGCAGGGCTGGTATGACGACGGCTCGGAGGCCTTCAAGGAAGCGGACGCCGACAACGGCTCCGGCAACGGCAACGGCTCCTCCCGACGCGTGTATGTATCGACGCCCGTGTTCGACGGCGCCACGATCACCGACGTCGACGAGGCGCTCGTGCGCTGGCAGGACGAGCACAGGGGCCGCATCCGCATGGACATCGACAAGAGTCGCCGCCCCGGCGAGCAGGCGTCGGGCAAGATGACGCTGTTCAACGGCCGCACGGGTGAGCCTTTTGCCGAGCAGGTGACCGTGGGGTACATGTACATCCTCAAGCTCCTGCACCTCGTCGACGACAAGATCCACGCCCGCTCCACCGGTCCCTACTCGCTCGTCACCCAGCAGCCGCTGGGCGGCAAGGCGCAGTTCGGGGGTCAGCGCTTCGGCGAGATGGAGGTGTGGGCGCTGGAGGCGTTCGGCGCCGCCTACACCCTGCAGGAGATGCTCACGATCAAGTCCGACGACACGGTCGGGCGCGTGAAGGCGTACGAGGCGATCGTCAAGGGCGAGAACATCGCCGAGCCGTCGATCCCCGAGTCGTTCAAGGTTCTGCTCAAGGAGATGCAGTCGCTGGCGCTCGACGTCAACGTCGTCTCCGAGGAGGGTCAGCGCACGGAGATGCGCGACGAGGACGACGATCTGCTGCGGGCGGCCGAGGAGCTCGGCATCGACCTCTCGGGCGTGCGCGCCCCGTCCAACGGCGCCGCCGACGAGGCGCTGGAGGGCGAGGATGCAGCTGCCGCGGAGCAGGCGTCCGAGGGCGAGTCCGGGGACGGCGCCGACGCCAAGCGCGAGACGGAGTCCGGGGACGCCGATGACGCTGACGACGAGGACGTCGCGGTGGACGGGCTCGACGTCGAGGAGCTGCTCGGTGAGGGTGTCGCCGAGCTGGACATCGAGGCGCTCGCCGGGAGCCCGCCCGAGGAGGAGCTGATGCAGGAGACCGAGACGTAGACCCGGCGACCGGCGCCGCCACTGCCAGGTGGCGCCCATCTCCCGTCGAGCGGTTCGGCGGGGCCCACGCAGCAACAGAGCCGCCACCGTCCGTTTGACCCGCGAGCGAAAGCCAGAACATGATCGACATCAACAACTTCGACGCCATCGAGATCTCACTCGCCTCCTCCAAGCAGATCCGCGGCTGGAGCTCGGGCGAGGTGATCAAGCCCGAGACCATCAACTACCGCACGCTCAAGCCCGAGAAGGACGGGTTGTTCTGCGAGCGCATATTCGGTCCGACGAAGGACTGGGAGTGCTACTGCGGCAAGTACAAGCGAGTCCGTTACAAGGGCATCGTGTGCGAGCGCTGCGGCGTGGAGGTCACGCGCTCGAAGGTCCGGCGCGAGCGCATGGGCCACGTCGACCTGGCCGCGCCCGTCAGCCACATCTGGTTCTTCAAGGGCGTGCCCAGCCGCATCGGCTACCTGCTCGACATGGCGCCCAAGGAACTGGAGAAGGTTCTGTACTTCGCGGCCTCGATCGTCACCTGGGTGGACGACGAGGCGCGCGCGAAGGACCTGGACACGCTCGAGGCTGAGGTCAACAAGGTGCTCGACTCCTACGCGGCCGAGCGCGAGGAGCGGGTGCTGGAGCTGCGCGAGTCGCTCAAGCGTCGCGAGAAGTATCTGCAGAACGGCAAGCAGACCGGCTTCAACGACGAGGACCACCTGTGGGCGGACTCGCTCGACGTGAACCTCGCCAAGATCTCCGAGGAGGAGCGCGAGAAGCTCGTCAAGGAGCTGCGCAAGACCTTCGACGCCGACATCGCCGACACCGAGGCCTACATCGAGGACGCCGCCGAGCGTATGCGCAGTGTCTGGGAGCTGTTCAAGACGATGGAGCCCAAGCAGATCGAGCACGACGAGACCACGTTCCGCGAGCTCAAGGAGCGGTTCGGATCGCCGTATGGGTTCGGTGAGTACTTTCGCGGTGGAATGGGCGCCGAGGCCGTCAGGGACCTGCTCCAGCAGGTCGACCTGCAGGCCGAACGCAATGAGCTGGAGGAGCAGGTCAAGACCGCCAAGGGCCAGAAGCAGGCGCGCGCCGTCAAGCGGTTGAAGGTCGTCAGCGCGTTCATTCAGTCCGGCAACAAGCCCGAGATGATGGTGCTCGACGCCGTCCCGGTGATCCCGCCGGAGCTGCGCCCGATGGTGCAGCTCGACGGCGGCCGCTTCGCCACCTCCGACCTCAACGACCTGTATCGCCGCGTGATCAACCGCAACAACCGCCTCAAGCGGCTGCTCGACCTGGGCGCGCCGGAGATCATCGTCAACAACGAGAAGCGCATGCTGCAGGAGGCCGTCGACGCGCTGTTCGACAACGGCCGCCGCGGCCGTCCCGTCACCGGGCCGGGCAACCGCCCGCTGAAGTCGCTCTCGGACATGCTCAAGGGCAAGCAGGGTCGCTTCCGCCAGAACCTGCTCGGCAAGCGCGTGGACTACTCCGGGCGCTCGGTGATCGTCGCCGGCCCCTACCTGAAGCTGCACCAGTGCGGGCTGCCGAAGATCATGGCGCTCGAGCTGTTCAAGCCGTTCATCATGGCGCGCCTGGTCGAGCGCAAGTCCGCGCAGAACATCAAGGCGGCCAAGAAGATGGTCGACTCGATGATCGGCGAGGTGTGGGACGTGCTCGAGGAGGTTATCCACGAGCACCCCGTGCTGCTCAACCGCGCGCCGACGCTGCACCGCCTGGGCATCCAGGCGTTCGAGCCGCTGCTCGTCGAGGGCAAGGCGATACAGGTGCACCCGCTGGTCTGCCACGCGTTCAACGCCGACTTCGACGGCGATCAGATGGCCGTGCACCTGCCGCTGTCGGCCGAGGCGCAGGCGGAGGCGCGCATCCTGATGCTCTCCTCCAACAACATCCTCTCGCCCGCGCACGGCGCGCCGCTGGCGACGCCCACCCAGGACATGATTCTCGGCGCTTACTACCTGACGTACGGACCCGAGGCCGAGGAGCTGTCGGCCAAGCGAGAGCTGCTGACCAACGGCAGCTGGCCCGCGAACGAGGCGCGCCCGCACGTGTTCAGGACCGCGCAGGAGGCCGAGCTGTCCTACGAGGCGGGCGTCGTCAAGCTGCACGACGTCGCCGAGTTCAGGCCGTTTGGACGCGACGGCGGCCACGTGCTCTCGACGGTCGGGCGGATCGTCTACAACGACCGCATCGAGCGTGCGCTCGCGGAGGCGCTGGGTGACGGGTTCGACGCGAGCAAGTACGTGTTCGTCAACCAGTCGATGAAGAAGCGCGATACGACCCGCCTGATCGATGCGCTCGTGCAGACCTACGGCGCGACCACGATCTCGCTCGTGCTCGACGCGTTCAAGGACCTCGGCTTCAAGTACGCCACGCAGGCCGGGATCACGATCTCCAAGAACGACGTGGTCGTGCCCCCGTCCAAGCAGGCGATCCTCGACAAGTACGAGGCGCTCGTGACTGAGATCTCAGACCAGTATGACATGGGACTGATCACCCAGGAGGAGCGCCACGAGGCGGTCGTGGAGAAGTGGAACGCGGCGACCGACGAGGTCGCCGACGCGATGATCGAGAATCTCGACACGCTCAACCCCATCTTCATGATGGCCAACTCGGGCGCGCGTGGCTCGTTCAAGCAGATCCGCCAGCTCGCGGGCATGCGCGGGCTGATGGCCAACCCGAAGGGCGAAATCATCGAGCGGCCGATCAAGGCCAATTTCGTCGAGGGGCTGTCGGTGCTCGAGTACTTCATCTCCACGCATGGCGCGCGCAAGGGTCTGGCGGACACCGCTCTGCGGACCGCCGACTCGGGCTATCTGACGCGCCGGCTGGTGGACGTGGCCCAGGACGTGATTATCCGTGAAGCCGACTGCGGCACCGAGGAGCACATCGAGATGGCCGTGTGGGGCGAGGGGGCAAGTGGCAGCGAGGAGCCCAACGCAGACCTCGTCGGGCGCGTCGCCGCCCAGCCGATCACGACCAAGCGCGGCCGGATGCTGGTCGAGCAGGGCGCCGAGATCGGGCGCGCCGAGCTCGCCGACATCGCGCAGGCGTTCGCCGACGATCACGAGAAGGGCGTGCGCGTGGCAGCGCCCGTGCGATCGGTGCTCAAGTGCAAGGCGTCGAGCGGTGTCTGTCAAGCCTGCTACGGGCGGGCGATGGCGACCGGCGAACTCGCGCAGATCGGCGACGCCGTCGGGATCATCGCCGCCCAGTCGATCGGCGAGCCCGGCACGCAGCTGACGATGCGCACGTTTCACACCGGCGGCGTCGCCGGCGCGGACATCACGCATGGATTGCCGCGGATCGTCGAGCTGTTCGAGGCGCGCAAGCCCAAGGGTCTGGCCAAGATCGCCGAACAGGACGGCAGGGTCTCGATCGAGGAGACCGAGAAGGCGCTCACGGTCACGATCACCGACGCGGCGGGCGAGGAGCACAAACACGCCTTCCCCAGGCGCACGCGGCTGTTCGTCGCCGAGGGCGAGAAGATCCAGGCGGGCAAGCAGCTCAACGAGGGCTCGCTGTATCCGCACGAGCTGCTCGCGATCAGGGGCCGGACCGAGACCGAGCAGTATCTCGTCAAGGAGGTCCAGGAGGTCTACAAGTCCCAGGGCGTGGACATCAACGACAAGCACATCGAGCTGATCGTGCGCCAGATGCTCAAGAAGGTGCGCGTCGACCAGAAGGGCGACACCGACTACCTGCCCGGCCAGTTCGTGGATCGGTTCGAATTCGCGAAGGTCAACGAGGACGTCGCTCACAAGAAGGGCGAGACGGCCCAGTTCGAGGACATCATCCTCGGCATCACGAAGGCCTCGCTGAACACCGACTCGTTCCTGTCGGCCGCCTCCTTCCAGGAGACGACGAAGGTTCTGACCGACGCCGCGCTGGAGGGTAAGACCGACCGCTTGAACGGCCTCAAGGAGAACGTGATCATCGGCAAGCTGATCCCGGCCGCGACCGGCCTGAAGCGCTACCGGCGGATAGAGATCGAACCCTCCGAGCCGCTGCCGCGGGCGATCGACGACGTCGGGCTGCTCGACCAGGATGAGATCGCGGCCGAGCTCGGACTCTCGGGCGGCGACGGGCTCGGCGGCTACGGCCAGGAGTTCGACGCCGATCTCGCCTCGCTGGAGAAGATCGGCGCCGGCACCACCGACCCCGGCTTCGTCGAGGAGCTCGCCGACCTGGAGGTTCCAGACGAGCCGTCCTCTGGGGAGTAGTCCTCGAGCGCAGAGTGGGTCTGCAGGCGCGGCCGGGCCATGTCCGGTCGCGTCTTTTTAGCAGGCGTCGGCGAGAGCTCGCGCCCAGTCCACCAGCAGCTGAGCCTCCTCGGAGGTGAGGCCGCGCTCGGGGGCGGTCTGTACGAGCAGCGTCGGCGCCGGGCGCGCGTCGGCCCAGTCGTAACAGGCGTCGTTGAACGCATCGTCGATCCACGCCAGCGCTTGCGGACCGGCGTGCTCCTCGATCGCGGCCAGCTTCCAGTGCGCGTTGCCCCGGCCGGGCGAGCGCTCGAAGCGCAGGAACGGCAGCCCCGACGGTAGGTCGAGCAGGCGCGGCAGGTATTCCTCGGCCTTCTCCTCCCAGCCGCTGGCCCACACCAGATCGAAGCGTGAGACGAGGTCCCGCAGGTGCTCGGCGGCGGCGTGCGACAGGAAGTGCGGGATGCCGTCGATCGTGTGAAACGAGCCCGCGGGCGCCGGCGAGCCGGGCACCAGCGAGCCGGCCGGTGTGGCGGGCTGTATGGAGCCTTCAACGCGCGGTGTCCAAGGGCTCCGACCGGCGAAGCCGAACAGCGAGATGACACCGTCGATGTCCACCATCAGCAGGGGCTTCTCGTCGACGGGTTCCGGGTCGCGCGCACCAAGTCGGATACGCTCAGCGCGATCTTCGGGGCTCGCGGAGGCGATGGACGCGGCGAACGTCTCTACGGAGGGCTCTTTAGCTTGCATACAGGTTCGCCTCGGTAATGTGCCCGGATCGAGTGCGGCCAGTAAAGCAGCAGCCGGACTCTGTCGATGAGCTGAAGAGCGGGCGAGGGGGACGCCGACGGCTCCAAGCAGAGCGACACCCAATCCGCACACCCTGATCCCCCAAACCCGCACCGGACTCCCGATCCCCCACCCGCCAATGACCCTCGCCCTCGGCATCCTGCTCGCGCTCGCATGTGCGTTCGTGGCCAACCTCGCCTTCTTCTACAAGTACCGGGGCGCCAACGCGGCGCCGAGCGTGCAGGTGCGCCATCCGCTGCGCTCCGCACGGGCGCTGTTCGCCTCGAAATGGTTCACGATCGGCATGCTCGTCGCGAGCGCCAGCTGGGCGCTGCACGTGGCGGCCCTCACGCTGGCGCCGATGTCGGTGATCCAGGTGTCGCTGGCGGCGGGCATCGTCTTCATCGCGGTGATGGCCGACCGCATGTTCGGCTTCGACGTCGGCCCGCGCCAATGGCTCGGCCTGTGTCTCACCGGTGTCGGCCTGGTGATGCTGGGCGTGACGCTGCCGACGATGCACGGCGCGCACTCGCAGTTCTCCCAGGCGGCGATGATCTCCTTCGAGGCCGGCCTGTTCGGGCTGGGCGGCCTGCTGATCATGGGCCCGCGCATGGGCGGTCCCGTCGAGCACCATGGCGTGATGCTGGGCGCCGCCTCGGGCATCCTGTTCGGGGTCTCCGACACGGCCATCAAGGCGCTCTCGGGCATCACCGGGGCGCATGGTCTGCTCGCGCTGCTGCTGAGCCCCTGGCTCGCGGTCGCGGTGCTCGCGTCGATCGTCGCGTTCTACGCTTCGGCGCGCGGACTGCAGGACGGAGACGCCGTGCCCGTTATCGCCGTGACCGGCACGGCCGCGAACATCGCGGGGATCGCCGGCGGAATCGTCGTGTTCGGCGATCCGATGGCCGGCAGCACCGTAGGCGTGGTGCTGCAGTCGCTGGCGTTCGTGCTCGTGGTCGTCGCGTGTGCCCTGATGCCCGCCCCAGTCCGCGCGGCCGGCGTTCCCGCCGCGGCCTCGGCGACGGCATAGGGTCGGCTCGCTCGCACGGCGCGCCGCGCTGCTACCATCCCCGGCCGAATGCCCACCACATCACAGCTCGTGCGCAAGGGGCGCGTCGCCCCCAAGAAAAAGCTGGCGACCCCGGGCCTGAAGTCGGGCAAAGGGCGTAAGAAGAAGGTCGCCGCGCCACAGCGTCGCGGCGTGTGCACGCGCGTGTATACGACGACACCGAAGAAGCCCAACTCCGCGCTGCGCAAGGTCGCGCGTATACGCATCTCCGGCTCGATCGAGGTGACCGCCTACATTCCGGGCGAGGGCCATAACCTCCAGGAGCACTCGGTGGTGCTCGTACGTGGAGGACGCGTCAAGGATCTGCCGGGGGTCCGCTACAAGGTCGTGCGCGGCACGCTCGACGCCGCCGGCGTCAGCGATCGTCGCAAGGCGCGCTCGCAGTACGGCGTGAAGAAAAAGTAACGAGTCGATGCCCCGTCGCGCAGCCGCCCAAGTTCGCCCGGTCGAGGCGGACCCGATCCATCGCTCCAAGCTCGTTCAGCAGCTGATCAACAAGGTCATGCTCGACGGCAAGAAGTCGACGGCCGAGCGGATCGTCTACGACGCGCTGGCGTTGCTGGCCGAGCGCTCGGACAAAGACCCGATCGAGACGCTCGAGGCTTCGATCAAGGCGCTGACGCCGACGCTCGAGGTCAAATCTCGCCGCGTCGGCGGCGCCACCTACCAGGTGCCCGTCGAGGTCGCCTCCCGTCGCGCGCGCACGCTGGCGGTGCGCTGGCTGGTCGAGTTCGCGCGCCAGCGCCGCGAGAAGACGATGGCCCAGCGGCTGGCGAACGAGCTGCTGGACGCCCAGTCTCAGCAGGGCGGCGCGTACAAGCGCAAGGACGATATCTACCGCATGGCGCAGGCCAACAAGGCTTTTGCGCACTACCGCTGGTAGTCAGAAGTAGCGGCGCTGAGCGCGGCGCATCAGGCTCACGGTGATCCACAGCAGGCAGCCGGTCAGCAGCGTCACGACGACGAAGCCCACCCAGAACGAGAGGTCGTCCCGCCAGCCGTGGACGAGCAGGAGTTTGTAGAAGGCGAGGGGCACTGCCACGTCAATCGCACAAAGGGCCAGCAAAGCACGGACCGACGCGAAGCGACCCATGGCGCAATGATAGCTCGGGGGTCGGTATCTGTGACATCCCGCACGGAAGCCTTGACAGGCAAAGGTTCGGTACCTAAGCTTTTTGATTCCGAATGTCTTCCTCCTCGACAGCAGCGTCCGATCCGGGCTTTCACCCCGAGGCCTCCGATCGCATAGAGCCCTACGTCTGGAAGATCGCCGGCGTGGTGATCCTCGGGATGATCATGTCGATCCTCGATACGACGATCGTCAACGTCGCGCTGCACACGCTCGGGCACGATCTGCACAGCTCGATCTCGCAGATCCA
>Ga0210408_10000351_pt1 | contig 62804 bp, 50 predicted proteins | sample IncBWH4MmetaG_FD_155471 | JGI IMG/M metagenome (GOLD analysis project Ga0210408, IMG submission 155471) | Forest soil microbial communities from Barre Woods Harvard Forest LTER site, Petersham, Massachusetts, United States - Inc-BW-H-4-M | ecosystem: Environmental > Terrestrial > Soil >... | reverse complement strand
AAGTCACTGGCGCACGCGCACGGTGGCGGTGCTGCTGTTGCTGGCGATTGGGGCGTACTTCTGGACGGTTTCGCGGTATCCGGCGCTCTACAAGAAATATTCGCAGGGGACGAATGTAAGCGTGAAAGGGGCGATCACGTTTGGGACGGTGATGGCCGTGCAGCCGGGGATGCCGCTGGGGCAGCGGGTTTGGCGGACGTCGATCAATTGGCTGCAGGCCAATGAGATCGGCATGACCTTCGGGTTTTTCTTTGGCGCGGCGGCGCTGACTGTACTGGCCACGATGCCACGGCGGCGGACCGGGAACCCTTATGTCAATTCGCTGGTGGGGGCGGCGGTAGGGATGCCGCTCGGCGTTTGCGCGAATTGCGTGGCCCCGATTGGGCGCGGGTTGTATGCGTCGGGGATGAGCACGGAATCGACGCTGGCGGCGATGTTCAGTTCGCCGACGCTGAATGTCGTGGTACTGGCGATGGCGTTTGCGCTATTTCCGCTGCCGGTGGTGGGATTGAAGCTGGCCACGATGCTGGTGATGATGTTTGTGTTCGCTCCAATGATTGCGCGATGGCAGGTTGGCCCGATCACGGCGGGAGAATGCGCCGTAGAGATTGCGACATCCGCGACGTGGATACAGGCGCTGGCGACTACGGCGAAGTCGTACGCCAAGAGCTTCTGGTATGTCGCGCGCGTGGGAGTGCCGCTAATGCTTTTATCAGCGGTGCTGGGGGCGCTGGCGGTGGAAACCATCCCGCAGCAGGGATTGCAGGCTCCGGCAACGCTTGGCGGCATCATCTTGGTGGCCGCTGTGGGGACGTTTTTGCCGGTGCCAATGGCGTTTGATGTGGTGATTGCATATGTGGCGATGTCGCGCGGCGTGGCGCTGCCGTATGTGGTGACGATTCTGTGCACGTTGGGGATTTACAGCGTCTATTCGTTTCTGGTGGTGGGGAAAACGATCTCGTGGAAAATTGCTGCGGCGGCCGGTGGGGCGGTCGCGGCGCTGGGGACGATCGCGGGAATTGTGGCGATGGGTTTGCGGTAAATATTGCACAAAAACGCCGCGAGCGCCTACTCAATTTGGGCGATGAGCTGGCTGGCTCTTGGCGTCCATTCGCGTCTTCAAATCCTCCGCACAGATCGCCGATTCACACTGTTCCATCTGCGATTCCTGTGTCCGGATCAGTGTGCGCAGCCGCTTTTGGTCGATGCTGGCCCGGCCTTTCGCGTACTCCAAGAAATCAAGGTTGGCCTGCGCGAAACGCAGCTGCTGCATCCAAAATGTGGTGGTTTTCTTCATTTTGTCATGAACTGACCAAGGTCGATTGACGCCGGACCTTGCTGCGCTCATTCCCTTCTTGTTCCTTCTGATTGCACTCGGCGATTTCGTCATCGATTTTCTTGATTTCCAAAGACAGGTGATAATCCGCCGGACGCTTCGCGTATTCCTCGAAAAGCGAGTCTCTCTTAATTTTTAGGACTCGGCGCTTTTCTTTCCAAACACTCGATGCTGGTGCGGTCTCGTATCCCATGCATCTAGTGTGCGCCCTATTCAGTGCCATTGATACAGCAAACGGCGGTGTTTCTATGATGATTCCAGTCCGATAATCGGAGTTTTCTAAGATTCAAGCTGTCCCAAATGAGGCAGGCAGGCCGCTTTCCGAGCGGTTATGAAGTTAATAGCTTCGCGCCGTCTTCCGAAAAACCTTCACGCAGCGCTTCTTCGGATTTCCTTAATGCCTTGCCCAAGATGGCGTCGCAGAAGCGTCCGGAGCGTCACGCCATCCGCGTATCCGACTCGTGCAGCGATCTCATCCACACTGTCATTTGTTGTCTTCAGCAGATGTACCGCGCGCTCCACACGCAACTCCTGAAAATAAGAGAGTGGAGACTTTCCGAGCACCGCTTGCATGCGGCGAGCCAGAGTTCTCTTGCTCGATCCGGTTGCTGCCGCGGCATCCTCCAGCGAAAACCCATGCGTAAGCCTGCCTCGCGCCCAGCGCTCGAAGCGTTCGACGAGTGCGTCGGAGTGCGCAAGATGATCGACAAGGACATAAGCGGACTGTGACGGCCGTGAATCTACAACCAGATAATTAGCGGTCAACGCGGCAAGCCGTGGGCTCTTCTGCCGGATGAGACATAGCGCCAGATCCATGTGGCTTAGGGCCGCTCCTGCCGTGACGAACTTTCCGGATTTTACGATCATCCGCGATTCGTCCACGCGCACCTTCGGATATCTCTGCCGAAATAGCGGAGCGAGCCACCAGGTTGTGGTCGAGTCGTGGTTGTCCAGCAGCCCTGATTCCGCCACGACAAATGTTCCGATACACGCCGCCGCCGTGCCTGCGCCTCGCGCCGCCCATGAGCGTAATGCCTCGCCGGCGTCGCGCACATCCGATCTCGCAAGAGCGGCTACCAGCGGCCCGGGCATCTTGAATCCGATCGCGGGAACGACCACCCAGTCGGGGACGACACGCGCGGGGGCGGGCGCAACGGGAACGATCAGTCCCTGCGACGTCTTGACCGCCTTCTGCATCCCGACAATGGAGACCTCGAAGCGCGGCGAGGCCAGGCCAGACATCTGCGCGAGCTCGTTCGCGGTCTCAAATGCATCCAGCACGGTCGCCAAACCCGTATCAAAAACGCCATCCAGCGTAAGAACGTAAATTCTCATGGCAAATATGATATCAACTTTGGCTATCTTGCCAATGGCAAATCCACTGCCTGAAGAGCTATATTGGCCACTCTGGAATCGATGCAGTTAAGGAGGACTCTGATGTATACAGTCGCACTGTTCGCACGTTTGGAAGCCAAACCCGGTAAGGAAAAGGAGGTCGCGAAGTTCCTGGAAGCAGGGCTCAGCATGGCCAATCAGGAAGCGACCACGCCTATATGGTTCGCACTGCGCTTGGGCCCCACTACCTTCGGCATTTTCGACGCCTTCACCGACGAAAGCGGACGCCAAGCTCATCTCAACGGCCCCATAGCCAAAGCGCTCATGGCGAAAGCGCCCGAACTGTTCTCCAAGCCACCCGCAATCGAAAAAATTGAAGTGCTCGGCGCCAAGCTTCCCAAATAGGTTTGACCGATTCACCGAGCGACATCCCGAAAGGGGGCGGCACGTCGTGAAAGAATTGCCTCAGAACATTCTGCAATGCATCGGTAACACCTCGTTGCTGCCCTTGCGCCGCGTAGTGCCCAAGAACGGTTCGCGCATCCTTCTGAAACTGGAAAACGAGAACCCCACCGGCAGCATGAAGGACCGCATGGCCTTGGCTATGATCGAGGCGGCAGAGGCCGACGGACGTCTCAAGACCGGCGGTTCTGTTGTCGAAGCCACCGCCGGCAGCACCGGCGTGTCGCTCTCTCTGATCTGCGCCGTAAAGGGGTATCCGCTGTCTATCGTCAGTTCGGATGCTTTCGCTCAAGAGAAACTAACCCACATGAAAATCCTCGGGGCCAGGCTGCAAATCCTGCACAGCGAAAGCGGAGGCATGACCGAGAAACTAACCCGAGACATGATCGAGACTGCCCGCACCGTTGCGGCGAGAACCGGAGGTTTCTGGACCGATCAGATGAGTAATACAGATTCGATTTTCGCCTATCACAAAATGGCCGAAGAAATCTGGACGCAGACTGGCGGAGAAATCGATGGATTTGTCCAAGGTGTGGGCACCGGTGGATCCTTTCGTGGCAACGCGGAAGGCCTGCGCCGCCATAATAATAAGATCAGGGTCGTCGCGGTGGAGCCCGCGGAATCCGCGGTTCTTTCCGGCGGCGCGCCGGGCTCTCATAAAATCGATGGCATCGGGGCAGGCTACGTTGTCCCGCTCTGGCAGAAAGGCATTGCCGATCAGATCGAGAAAGTATCCACCGAAGAGGCCACGGCCATGGCCCTTCGGTTGGCGCGCGAGGAAGGACTTTTTGCTGGAACCTCCACCGGTGTCAACGTAATAGCGGCGTTGCGATTAGCCGAGCAACTGAAGCCCGGCGCGACCATTGTCACCGTCGCGTGCGATAGCGGAATGAAATATCTCAGCAAGCTATCGGCACATTGAGTTGCCAAGCGCCGGACGGGTCCGCAGCAGCCCGAGGGCTTGGCTTATTCTTGTCTTAGCGCGTGCATCGGGTCGGAGCGCGCCGCCCGCGCCGCGGGCAAGAAACTCGCCAGCACCGATACAGATGTCAGCAAGAGGATTGACAGCGCGAACGTTGTCACATCCCACGGCTTCAGTCCGAACAGCATCGAACCAGCAGCTTTTCCACCCGACAGCGCCAACACCGCCCCGATCACCAGCCCCACTCCCAGCAACGCGCCTGCTTCCCCCAACACCAGCTTCACGATGCTCTCGCGCCCCGCGCCCAGCGCCACGCGAATGGCAATCTCGTTTCGCCGCCGCGCCACCATGTACGAAATGACGCCGTACAGACCAATCACCGCCAGCAAGACCGCCAGCAGTCCGAAGAACCCCGATAACCTGGCCATCAAGCGGTCGCGCAGCAACCCGTCTTCAATCATCTTGTGGAACGTGAAGAATGAAATATCCATGTTCGGATTCACTTCGTTCGCCGTGCTTTTCACCGCCGCCATCAGATTCTGCAGCGGCCCATTCGACCGCATCAAGATTTGCGCATCCGTGTCCGGATGATCGAACTGCGCAATGGCCGTATACACGATGGGTTGGAAATCTTCTCGCAGCTCCCCGTACTTTGTGTCTTTCACAAGACCGACAACATCATAAGGAGTGGAAACCGTGCCCAAAGTCCGCACGCGAAACTTCATCCCCAGCGGATTCGTCCCTTTTGCAAATTTCTTGGCGAATGTTTCATTCACGATGGCTACATTCGGCGTCTTGGCCGCGTCGTGCTCGTCGAAATCGCGCCCGCCCAACAGCCGTGTCTGCAGCGTCTCGAAGAAACCGGGGCTCACTCGATTGAATGTTGCCACTGGAGCATCGCCTTCCGGCTCACCCGTTTCCCCTAACAGGATGTCGTGATTGATGCCGTTGCCGCTCAACGGAACAATCTCCGCAATCGTCGCCGCGTCCATTCCCGGAATCGCCCGCACTCGCCGCAAAAGGTCGTTCGCGAACGCTATGCGCCCTTCATTCGCAAGGTTCAACGTCGTGAAATCGATGTCCGCCACCAGAATGCCGCTTTGCCGGAACCCTGCATCCAGTCCGGCCAGATTATTCAGGCTCCGCGAAAACAGCAGCGCCCCGACCAGCAGCGTGAACGACAACGCAATCTGCGACACCACCAGAATCCGGCGCAGCGCAAATGGCGAGCGCCCTTGCGTGGTTCCCCTTCCGCTCTCCTTGAGCGCCAGGCCGGGAGCTACGTTCGTGGCGCGCATCGCCGGCGCCAGTCCGAACAGGATGCACGTCAGCATTGCCAGCGCGGTCGTAAACCCCAGCACCCTCCAATCCGTGCCCAATTCAACAAACAGCGGATCGCTTTGCGTGCTCAGCGACGCTACTAGCACGTGGCTTAAGCTCCGTGCTAGCAGCGCTCCCAACGCCGCCCCGATTCCCGCCAGCAAGAGGCTCTCCACGAGCAATTGCCGGATCAGCCGCCCACGGCTTGCCCCCACGGCCATGCGCATGGCCATTTCCTTTTCGCGCGCGCTGGCCCGTGCGAGCATCAGGTTAGCCAGGTTTGCCGAAGCAATCAAAAGCACCAGTCCTGCCAGCGCCAGCAGCAGCCACAGCGGCTTCTCATAATCCCTTCGCAGATCGGAGAGCCCGGAATCCGCCGCAAACGCGCCAAGCTTGTACTGCAAGAAGTGCTTTGCATTTCCCGGATTGAATTCCGGCGGCAGCGTGGCTTCGAATAGCCCGGGAGAAATCGCGCGCAACTGCGTCGCCGCCCGCTCCACAGTCCAGCCCGGTTTTAGCCGGCCCATCACGGACAGCCACCAGCCCGACCGGCTTTTCAGCCGGCTGTCTTCTCCGGTGATGATCGGCTCCGCGCACAGCGGCACCGCTACGTCGAAGTACCTTCCCACCTCCACGCCGTAAAAATCAGCCGGCGCGACGCCAATAATAGGAAACGGATGGCGGTTGACCGTGAGCGTTCGCCCCAGCACCGACCGCTCGCCTCCGTATTCGCGCTGCCAGAACGAATAGCTGATTGTCGCGCCCGGTGATCCGCAGCCCGGCTGGTCATCCTCCACGCTGAGCAGCCGTCCCAGCACCGGCTCCACGCCCAGAGTCGAGAAAAATTCGCCGCTCACCCACAAACCCTGGACGTTGTGCACTTCGCCGCCCGGCGCGATGTTGAATGGATTGGGCCCCCACGCAAACACCCCGGAAAATCCCTGCTGCTGCGCGCGAATCTGTTCCCACATCGCATAGGTCAAGTCCGGGTAACGCGTGCTGAAGTTCCCGCTCGCGCCATTGCGATGATCGATGGCCACGCGCGCGATTTCTTGTGCATTCTTGACCGGCAGCGTTCGCAGCCGCACCGCATCGAGCAACTGAAAAATCGCGGTGTTCGCACCAATGCCCAGCGCCAGCGACAGGATCGCCGCTCCCGCAAACACCGGATTCAGCCGCAGCAGCCGCGCCCCAAATCGCAAGTCGCTCCACAGCGTTTCGATGCGCGACTCCCAGCTCGCGGCGCGCACTTGTTCCTTCACCGCTTCCACTCCGCCCATCTCGATGCGCGCCGCGCGCAACGCCGCCTCCCGGTTCATCCCTCGGCGCATCTTCTCCTTCACCGTCGCGTCCAGAAATTCCCCCAGCTCCTCATCCATTTCCCGCTCCACTCGCGCCTTTTGAAATAAGCTGCGTAGCCCAGCCAGCAAGTTCTTCAGCAACACCATCGCCACCTCCTAGGACTCCGCCTGCAAAATCCGCGCAATCGCCGCCGCTTGCCGCGCCCACTCGCGCGTCTCGCCTTTCAATTGCCTTCGTCCCAGTCCGGTCAGCGCATAATATTTCGCGCGCCGATTGTTCTCCGTCTCCCGCCATTCGCTGGCCAGCCATCCCGCGCGCTCCAGCCTGCGAAAGGCCGGAAAGAGCGAGCCTGGATTGACCTGAAAAACGCTCTTGCTGATCTGCTCGATGCGAATGGCGATCCCGTAGCCGTGCATGGGCTGCAATTCCAGCGTCTTCAGGATCAGCATGTCCAGGGTGCCTTGCACCAATGCGCCCGGCTTAGCTGACTTAACGCTATTCTTGGTCATGGAATGCTTGCTCCTCTCGACAGTCGAGAGGAGCATTCCATTTCTACCCTAGATTGTCAATAGGAGGGGTGCCGCGGAAGGGGCGGAGGAACGCATTGCCGGCGAGATGTGACAGGGCGCAACCGCTCCACAGCGGCTACGCCCTGATTGTGTCACGCGCGGCGCACGCTACAACGCGCGGCGACGGCTACAGGTGGTGTGGCACTTTCTTGGTGTTGACGGCGGCCGGTTTCGGATCCGCTCGCCGGGTCGGTTTTGAGAGCGTCATACCTTGGACATTTGTTGAGGGCGCAGTCGGTGCCAACGTCGGCAAGTTCTTCGCACGCACTTCGGTGGCGGCCTCAAAACCGGAGGCCAGCTTGATCAGCTTAGGCTCGCTGAACGCGGTGCCAAAAAAGCTGATCCCCAGCGGAACACCGTATTGCGTGCAGTTCGTCGGCTGCGTAGATGACGCGCAGAGCTTAGGAAAGGCCGCGGGCACCTGCACGATTGGATATCCCGGCCCCGCTGCCAAGCCCGACGTTCCAAAGATGAAGTGGTCACCGTAGAGCAAATCGGTGGACCATGCGGGGTTGTCCGTCGCTGTGACCACCGCATCCAGGTTGAACTGGCTCAGCGCCTGGTCCATGCTGACCCCAGCTGCCTGGTCGAGGTCCAGCGCCTGGTTGTATGTCAGGCCGCCGAAATCGAGGCCCAGGCCGAGCGGGTCACCCGACTGCGGGTCGTTCTCGCCAGGAGCCAACGTCGCCGCCTCCAGGAAAATATCCTGATTGAAGAACGGCATCTCCGTGTTCGCGTGCGCGTTGTTGAAGTCGATGGCGGTTTGCAGCGTCCCGCCCGCCACAGGCACGCCGACACGAGTGGCGAAGTAGTTCTGCACATCGCGCCGGAAGTCGAAGAGCAGGACCAGGAGCTCACCGTTCGCGGGGGTAAACGTAAAGCCCGCCGCGTCCAGGTCGATGACCGTCGCGCCTGCGTTCTCAAGCGCCTGCACCGCTTCCTCGAACGCGTCCAGGACAGGTTGCGGCGTTGATACGCCGGGGAAACCGGTCAATCCCACTCGCGTCACACCGAGCCTTGCGCCCTGCAGACCGTTCGGGTTTACGAACTGAGTGTAGTCGGTGGGTAGGTTGTTCGGGCGCGCGAACCGGTTGCGCCATCCGAGTGGAACGCCGCCCGTGGCCGGATCGCGGCCGTCGTAAGTGCGGCTCTGGATCACGCCGAGCGTCGCCGCCGCATCGGCCACCGTGCGACCGTGCACTCCTACGGTGTCCTGGATGTGAGTGATGGGCACCACGCCGGCGCGGCTGGTGAGCCCCACCGTGGGCTTGATCGCGGCGACCCCATTGGCGTTGCCGGGGCAGACCACGCTGCCGTCCGTCTCCGTTCCCAATGATACCGCTGTGAAATTCGCCGACACCGCAGCGCCCGAGCCGGAACTCGATCCGCAGGGGTTACGATCGATGCCGTAGGGATTGTGCGTCTGTCCGCCGCGGCCGGACCAACCGCTGATTGATTCGAAGGAGCGGAAGTTCGCCCACTCCGAGAGGTTGGTCTTGCCCAGGATCACGGCGCCGCCAGCGCGCAGGTTCGCCGCCACCGTCGAATCCCCCATTGCGGGCATACCGACGAGCGCAAAGGATCCCGCCGAAGTCTGCATCTTGTCGCCCGTGTCGATGTTGTCTTTTAGCAGGATCGGGATGCCGTGCAACGGTCCGAGCACCATGCCACGCCTGCGCAGCTTGTCCGCGTTGCGCGCCATCGCCAGCGCGTCCGGGTTGAGCTGAATCACTGCGTTGACCCCTGGACCGTTCTGGTCCAATGCAAGGATGCGCTCGATGTATTCTTTGGTCAGTTCCTCCGAGGTGAGTCTCCCGGAGGCCATCTCCGCCTGGAGCTGGGCCACCGTAGCCTCATTGTGTCGCGTGGGAACGTCCTTCTGCGCGGCCGCAAATGTCGGCAGCAAAAGCGCTGCGAGAAGGAGATTGCATAACTTGGGAGTGCTCATCTTATTTCCCTCCTGAAGAGCCTCGTCGGCGGGGACAGCCGATGCTCGTCGAGGCGGCCAAAATAGTCTCCTGACCGCTCACAGTCAACAGGGATTACACTCAGTTCCGCCATCCTGTCTTCAAGCTCGAAATAAAATGAAACCGGTCGGTCTCATATTGCATCGAACGAGGCTGAAGCAGCAGCCGGACAAAGCAGAAGTGAAGGACGCAAATGAAAAGCACATATAAAGCCGTGGAAGTTTCCGCACCGGGCAATCTTCGCGTGGTGGAACGCCCGATTCCTGAACCGGGAGCCGGCCAGGTTCGCATGCGCGTGGAGGCTTGCGGAATCTGTCACACCGATGCCACCACTATCACCGGCACGTACCCGGGTCTGAAACTGCCGCGTGTTCCGGGGCACGAAGTCGTCGGTCGCATCGACGCCCTGGGTGCCGGCGTGTCCAAATGGAAAATCGGTCAACGCGTCGGTGTCGGTTTCTTCGCCGGCGAAGATGGCACCTGCGAGCCATGCCGGCGCGGGGACATTGTGAATTGTTTGAACGCTGTCATACCGGGAGTAACCATGGATGGTGGATATGCCGAAGTGATGATCGCGGAAGCTCGCGGCCTCGCGGCCATTCCTGACGAGCTCAGCTCCGCGGAAGCGGCCCCGCTTCTCTGCGCCGGGATCACCACTTACAACGCGCTTCGCAACGCCGGCTTGCGTGGCGGAGATTTGGTCGCGGTGCAGGGCATCGGTGGGCTCGGGCATCTCGGTGTGCAGTTTGCGCGGCACATGGGATTTCGTACCGTCGCCATCGGGCGTGGGCGCGACAAGGAAAAGCTTGCGAAGGATTTGGGCGCGCACGTTTATATCGATACCGCCGTCGAGGACGCCGCGGCGGTGCTGCAGCGTATGGGCGGCGCCAGAGCCATTCTCGCTACAGCTCCCAGCGGTGACGGCATGGGTCAGCTTGTATCCGGTCTTGCCACTCGCGGCAAGCTCATCGTGGTGGGTGTGCCGTTCGACCCCATCCAATTGAGCGCGTTCCCGCTCGTTTTTGGAGGGCGCTCGATCTACGGGAGTCTGACTGGCACTCCGATTGATAATGAGGACACGCTTGCCTTCAGCGTCCTCGAAAATATCCGCCCGATGATTGAGACCGTTTCCCTCGAACAGGCCGCTGAAGGTTACGCGCGCATGATGGAAGGCAAAGCGCGCTTCCGCATGGTCCTGGTCACGAAGAACGGGGCAGCGCAGCGGCCAGCAAATTGAAGTACCACGTGGTTTCTTAGGACGTGGGGGCTTTATAGCCCCCACGAAACGCCGCTCGCTCGAATGGGCTTCAGCCCCTGAAGAAAGCTTTTGGGGGGTCGGAGCTCTCGCTTCGACCCATGTCATCCGAACCTAGACGGCGCCGGCCGCTTTGCCTTTGACGAATTTGGTGTCGGCAGTGAGGGCGAAGGCTTCTATCACCTTGCCCTGTACTTGCTTTGACAGTGCGTTGATCTCCTCGACGCCGAAGTTCTGCGGGCTGACGTAATACCTCAGCTGCTTTTCTCCAGCGGGAGTGTCAATAATCCGCAGCACCGCGTCCGCGACTTCCTGAGCATTGCCCGCCCTGGAACTAAGTGCCCCGTTGACCTTCGCAGGGAACTCCTTGGCAGCGCCATACGTGCTGGTGCGGGCCTCATCGGCAGCCGTCACGGTGTTACCGAAAACAGGAGTCTCATACGCGCCGGGTTGGACAATCACCGATTCAATTCCTTGCGCGGCAAGTTCGTAGCTGTACGCCTCGGCCAGCGCCTCGAGAGCAAATTTGCTCGCGCAATAAAAACCCGCCGACGGAAGAATCACGCGGCCTGCGCCGCTGCTGATGTGCATGATCACGCCGCTGCGTTGCCGCCGCATGTGCGGCAGCACCGCGCGATTCACGCGCACCGAGCCAAGAAAATTCGTGTCCATCAGGCGCCGCGCTTGTTCCGTGGTCACCGCTTCCTCCAGCCCTGTGAGGAAATAGCCGGCGTTGTTGATAGCCACGTCGATGCGCCCGGCTTTGGCAATAGCGGCATTCACAGCGCGCTCCACCGAGGTGTCGTCGGTCACATCCATTTCCAGCACGTGAATGGGCAGCGAATCCTTTTCCGCGAGCGCGCGAATTTCGCCGGCATTCTTGGCGTTGCGACCTCCGGGGTCGCGCATCGTCGCGAAGACGGTGTGCCCTTTGCGAGCCAGCGTTTCAGTGAACAGCCTGCCGAAGCCGGTGCTGGAACCGGTGATGAGAACCACTTGCTTGGAATTCATGAGGATCCCTCCTTGTGCGCGTGCCGCTAACTGCAAAATCAGTTCGATGCCGGACGCCAAGCAGGCGGTACAGGGTCAGTCAGTCCCACTTATCTACATCCAGCTTTAGGGCGTCGGCGACGGTTATGGCGTATGTCGCGAATGCGGACATGGCCACGATTTCTATGATCTCGCTCTCATCGATCTTGTGCCGCTTCAGGACGTCGTAGTCCGCATCCGTCAAACCCTGGGGGTCCGTTCCAGCCTTCACGGAGAAGCGGATAATATCCCGTGTGCGATCTGGGCGAATCGCGTCTAGGTTGTTAACCAAGTTGCCGCACGTTTCAGGGTCTACTTTCAGAATCCTGCAAAACGCGAGGTGTGCCGCTTCGCAGTACGTACATTTCTTGGCCGCCGAGATGGCCACAAACATCATTTCTTTAAGCACTTCGGATACGGAACCTTGTGTGCTGACATTGCGGTAGACGTTCCTGGTTCCTTCCAGAACAGAGGTACTCTTCGCTAAAGTCTTGAAAAAGTTGGGAACCGAGCGAAGATGCTTGACACTCAAAATCTGCTTATAGATACGTTTCGTCGCTTCCGACGCAGCTTCGTCGCGGACGATTCTAAACATGGCCATGGAACTTCCCCCTCACCCTGTCGCCTCAGAGTCTGAAATTGCTGTAGGAGTGAAACGTTTGCCCAATAGGGGCGCAATGTCAAGAGGGCACGGTTACCGCCAGTGTAGGGTGTCCGGGCGCCCATGATGAGTCGTCCCTCATAATCGCGTGGTTTTCCAGCGGTTCGTAAACTGTGCAAAATGAGGCAGACCAATCGGCCTCCACCGCGGTATAAAAGTACTCAGGTTGACCTGCCTCTTCCGAAGGCTCCTCATTTTCGAGCTTTCGGCCCGCCTACAAGACCAATGAATAGCGGCCGTACCGGAGTCGCGGTGCGTTCCCAGGAGCTAAACCTACGTGGCATTGAAAATGACCAGCAGAGAAGTGGACGGCACGGCCGTGCTCGCGCTGCACGGTCGCATCGTGGTCGGCGATGGACATCGCGCTCTATGCGACAAATTGAAAAACCTGATCTCGGAAGGACAAAAGAAAATCGTCTTGAACCTGGACCACATTGAGCATGTCGACGGCTTCGGCCTGGGCGTACTCATTGCCGCGCATCTGAGCGCCAAAACGCAGGGCGCATCACTCAAACTCTGTCACATTGGTGGAAGATTCCAGGAAGTCCTGCAACTCACAAAGCTGGCGACGGTGTTCCACGTATCGACGACAGAAGAAGTAGCCCTAGCCAGCTTTTCAACTCCTCCACACGAGCCCCCAACCCCGCACGCTTGAGAACGCAAACGGACCGGGGCCGAAATTCTGCCCCTGTATTATCTGCACTTGCACGCTGCCAGCGCTCGCTTTGCTCGTGAGCAATGAGGTGGCCAGCGTCAAGATTGCCAGGACACGCAGAATACCCATTCGACCCTCCACCAGATTCGCTTCCGTCCGTGGGGATGACTCGGGATCGCCGCATGTGCTATGCCAACCCTACTGACTAGCAAATAAAAGCCTTTACATGCTCCGCTTCCGCCTCTGTCATACCGCCTGGCCCTTATGTGCAACGGTTTGCATATTCGCAAGAGTTCGGGGTTTTATCTCGTCTTTTTTCAATGGAAAGGTTCGGTTCCAAAATTGCTCTTTTCTACCCATCCCTCGGTGTACCTTCGTTCGTTCGATGCCTCGCGATTTGAGAGGTGCGACAATGAAACCGCTACTATTCGTGGCCGTCGTCGGAGTAGTACTTCTTCCCTTGTTTCCGGCACCCGCATCCGCCCAGGGTCTTCTCTATCCGGCACCAGGCGGTTCCGACGACGGAAAGGGCACGGTGTGTTCCACTCCACAATTTCGATGGAGCGACAACGCCTGCTGGTATGTTGTTGGAACCTTTCCGCCGGTATTAAGGCTGCCCCAGAACGGCGAGAATGCCACCGTCATTATTGGGGGCAATCCTGCTATTTTTACTCTCGATATGAACACCGCAAATCTCGGCTCCCTCAACCTTGCTAGCGGCAACGTCGGTCTTACTGGCACCTTTTTGCAACCAGGGTTCAATGTGACAGCCGCCTCCGAAAGCGTACCGCTGTCTGTTCTGTATCAGCAAAATGGCGGCGCGAATAACGCCGGCGCTTTGACCGTGACAGGCACCTATAATCTCCAAGGTGCCGGCAGCACACTTTCGGCTGCGTCAGAAAGCATTGATCAGATTACGGTTGACGCTCTTATCACGCCCGGAGTCTTCAACCAGATGGATGGCAAAAATACGGTCAGCGGCACGCTCACCCTCGGGGCGAATGCGTTCCTGTCCGGCGGCCTCTACAATCTCAGTGTAGGCAAGCTTTCCGCAGATACGGAAATCATTGGCGACGGGGGCACCGGCACATTTGCGCAATCCAGCGGCGATAATATTATCGCCTCTAAATTGGTGCTGGGTAACATGCAAGGCGCAAGCGGCACTTACAATCTCGTCGATGGTTTGCTGGGTGTTAACCTAGGTTGCCTAGCGGCTTGCGGCGGGTCCGACGCTGTCATTGTGGGAAATGGGGGAAAGGGTACGTTCACGCAAACCGCCGGGGTGGTCTCGATCGGCGGATCCCTAACTATTGGCCTTAAAACGGGCAGCGTTGGAAGTTATACGCAATCCGGAGGGACCAACAGCGTAAACGGGAACTTAAATTTAGGAACCGACACAAGTCTAATTTGTGTTACCACGGGGTTCGGTTGCAGCGCTGGCCAGGGGACCTACACCTTGAGTGGCAATGGCGCTTTGACGGTTGGTGCTCTTAGCGTGGGACTTGATGGCACAGGCGAATTCGATCAGAAAGGGGGAACAAATATTGGCGGGCGCTTAGTCTTGAGTAGCGGTGGAATGGGGACGTACAACTTGAGTGCCGGAAATCTATCCATATCAGACCGAGAGATAATAGCAAGCAGCTCTTCAGGGATCGGCATTTTCAACCAGACCGGTGGCATGAATATCGTTCCAACCCTTGTTATTGGCAGCAGCCTAAATGAGCCGGGTCGTGCGGTCTACAATTTGAGCGGCAACGGTACGCTTTCAGCGAGCGTCCTCAACGACGGCACGTTCACCTACGCCGGCGGAACTCTCAACGGCAACTTCGTCAATCAGGCGGATGGAAATTTCCGGATCGAAGGACCGGGAACAAGAGTGATCAATGGCACGCTGGCAAATGCAGGGACGGTCACTGTATTTGCGCAGGAAGCAAAATTCTTCAATGTTACCCTCACCTCCGGAGTCTTCAAGGCGGATCCGACCGCGGTGGAATTTCAGAACCTGATTGTCGGGGCGGCGGGAGTCGTAACCGGAGTTGCCGGCGACGTCTTTTCCATCACCGGAAATTTCCAGAACCTGAGCACTCAGAACACCTTGTGGGATACTAGCTCGTCTGTATTGGATTTTACCGGCGGCGGGACCCACGAGTTTGATCTTGCCGGCAAAAGTGGCGCCGGCTTCAGCAACAACTTTGCGTGGGGTACGCTTGCCCTCGATCCAGGAAATACCCTCGACTTGGTGTTGGGAAGTGGCAATGCGCTCTACGCTTTCATACTGCAGGGCCTCATGATTTCTGGGAACACCATCACCAACATCGACGGAACACCGGGCCTCTTTCTCTATTATGACGCGGCAGACAATCCTTCCTTGAACGGCAACTACAACCTAACGGGTGGCGGCGAACTGATCGCGGCCAACGGCCCTGCCGCGACTCCGGAGCCAACCACGCTGTTGCTCTTCGCCAGCGGTCTGGGTTCGCTCGTGGCGCGAAGAAGCTGGCTGAGAAGTAGGGCGTAATTCCCGCGGCGCTGAGTCGCACCCCACGCGCGCTCGGTTGGGTGGGCGGGTGACCGGGAGGCTCGTGAAGAGAATTTGGGTGCCGCATACGCCGGTTTTGCGTGTGCGGGTTTAGAGTCGCCTTCGTGCAGCAATTATCGCGGAGCCGCGGAAGGCTCTCGACCGGGAGAGAAGATTTTGGCCAGCGCGTTTGCAGTGCCAGCGCCCGCGACTGACGGTCAACCTCAACTTGTGTGTGTGGCTGGCGGTGAGGGATGTAAAATCATGCACCCAGTATAACCGCACTCGCATCGAAGCGTGCCAGGAGGAAAGCCCATGAAAGCTGCGGTCGTTCCCGCAATGAGCGGTTCGTGGCAGGTCAAAGATGTCCCTCAGCCTCAACCCGGACCCGGTCAAGTACTGGTGAAGATGCGCGCAAGCGGCATCTGCTATACCGACGTGCACGAAACACTCGGACACATTCCAGGCCCATTTCCCCGCATCCTCGGTCACGAGCCGGTCGGCGAGATCGTGACATTGGCACCCGATGTCACCACGCGAAAGGTGGGCGACCGCGTGGGTACGGCCTGGATTCAATCCACTTGCGGGCGGTGCGAATGGTGCCAGCGTGGTCGCAGAATGTTCTGTCCCTACATGAAGAGCACAGGTATTGAGGCACAAGGTGGTCACGCCGAGTATATGCTGATGAATGCCGACGCCACCTATCTAATTCCCGACAAGGTTTCCTACGAGCAAGCAGCCCCGATCTTCTGCGCCGGTTACACGGTCTATAGCGGGCTCCGCTGGGCGGATCCCCAGCCGCATGAGCGCGTGGCCGTGCTCGGGATCGGTGGGCTTGGGCACTTGGCCGTGCAATACGCCAAAGCTTCAGGCTTCGAGACCATCGCGGTTTCGCACTCTCCCGATAAAGACAAGCTGATCCGCGATCTCGGAGCGGATGAAATTGTCCGCGACGGAAAGAGCCTTGCCGCGGCGGGCGGCGCAGATGTGATCCTCAGCACTTCCAATTCGACCAAGGCAATGGTGGACAGTATTCAGGGACTGCGGCCGGACGGCCGGCTTATCACTATGGGTGCGGACGCAGAGCCGCTTACGATTTCTCTGATGGACCTTATCACGAAGCGCATTCGTGTCATTGGCAGTCAGCAAAACGGCCCCGAATATCTCTACGAAGCCCTGGATTTCGTAGCGCAAGGGAAAGTTAAAACGATAGTCGAGACGTACCCACTGGCCGAGGCTCCGAAGGCATACCAGCGCGTCGTGGAAGGCAAGGCCCGGTTCCGCGCCGTCCTCACAATGTAATCGGCAAAACAAGCCGTCACGGCAGGAATCAGCAGCGTCATCGGTGGCATCGTCGGGTACTGCGTCGGGCACTCCTGAAATAAACTTCTAGTCACGGCTTCCGGCGCACCCTTCGCCGCGCCTATCAACAACAAGGGGCCTGCAGCGACGGCTAACTCCCGGCAAGTCGGGTTGCAGGACATGTGGGCGGCCTTCTAGAATCCATCCGCTGCCCGCAAGCCATTCAACCCACAGACTTTATTTATCACTTGACAAATAGACGCGGGCGCAGTATTCTTTAGTTAAGGTTCTGCTGACGTGTCCCCGTTTCGTCCCTCCTTCCTTACGCCACTCGTAGTGCATCCCGCAAACGATCGATTTTTTACTCCTTTGTTTTCAGTAACTTCTGCGTTGCTTTTTCAGCAAGCCCTTTGTTTTCAAAATTATCTGCGTTGCCCCCTAGTATTTTCCCCGACTTCTAATTTCCGAGTGTTTCCCGTCCGGTCACGCCGGTTCTCTGTGCTCTTCCGAGTAAATTCCATCCGTTCAGCAGCTTGCGCGCTCTTATTCTCTCTTGTCGCTCTTTTTCGCGCTCGTTCCCTTTGTTTTCAATCGTTTGCGCACTCTTTGACAAAAAACGGGGGGTGGGTATGTGGTCCGTTGTGATCAGCGCTTCTGCCCTGCGTCACCTCGGCGAGCTCTGCGTCTCTGAGCTATCCTTGGCCTTTGCCCCTGCAACTTACGGCGCTTCGCCGCGGATTCGCCTTGCATTGGCGGCAAATCTCGACTTAACCTTATTGGTCTCAGCACGCTACTGGCACCCAGGACTCTACTTACCAGGAGACGCGTACATGGCCACCTCGGTCTGGAAGGGCTACCTCACCTTCGGACTCATCTCGATTCCGATTCGGCTTTTTTCCGCCGCGCGCGGCGAGCGCATCAGCTTGAACCAGCTCCACGAAGTTTGCCACACGCGCATCAAGATGCCGTTGTTCTGCCCGACCTGCAACCGCCAAGTCCCGCGCGAAGAAATCGTCAAGGGCTACGAATACGAAAAAGATCAGTACGTGCTCTTCGACGAAAAAGAGTTGAAGAAGATCGAGCCGGAATCCGCGCGCTCCATGGAAATTCTGGAGTTCGTGCGGCTGGACGAAATCGATCCCCTCTACTACGAGTCGTCGTATTACGTCACGCCGGAAGACGAAGGGCGCAAGGCGTATCAGCTTCTGCTCGACGCCATGGAACAGTCCGGCTACGCCGCGATTGCCAAGATCACCATGCACCAGCGCGAGCACATCGTGGTCATTCGTCCGCGCGAGAATGGCATGACCCTGCACACCATGTTCTACACCAACGAAATTCGCGCCGTGGCTGAGTACGGCAAGCGCACTCCCGCGGCCGAACCGAAAGAGGCCGAAAAGAAATTAGCCACGCAGCTGATCGAGAGCCTGGCCGCGAAGTTCGAGCCGGAAAAGTACAAAGACCAGTATCAGGAAAGCATGCAAGCGATGATCGCGGCGAAGCAGGCTGGCCAGGAAGTGGCCGAAGTGCAGCATACCAAGATGGCACCCGTGATTGATTTGATGGAGGCGTTGAAGAAGAGCATCGCGGAAAAAGAGAAGCTAGCCGGAGCCAAGAAGCCGCCGGTGCGCGCCATGCCTGCGCCGGCTGCGCGCCAGGAAGAGCGGCAGACGTCAAAGAAAAAGCGCTCCGCAGGCTAGATTTTTATGGAGCGTGTAGCGCAGGGCGGAGTCCGCGCAGCCCTGCGGCTTTTGCGTGCGGCCCTGTGGAAAACAAAGTTTTTGCCGATGGTATACTCGTCGCGATTACATGGGAGCAACGGATCGATTTACTCGGACTGAATTCCAACGTCTCCTGGACGTCACCGACAAGCAACTCAACTACTGGGAGCGGCTGCAATTGGTTTCGCCGCGCAAAGGCGGCGCCGAAAAGTTTTACGATTTTCGCGACCTGATCACGCTGCGCACCGCGAAACAACTCATCGAAAAAGGCGTCTCGGCGAATCGCCTGCGCCGCTCGCTGATCGCGCTCAACGAAAAGCTATCGCAAGTGCAAGCGCCGCTGACCGAGCTGCGCATTCTGGCCAACGGACGCGACGTCATCGTGGAGCACGACGGCGCTCGCCTCGAGCCGATCAGCGGGCAATTCGTGCTGAACTTCGATACGCGCGAGCTGCGTGACAAAGTGCGCGTGATGCCGGAACGCAGCGCGCAAGACTGGTTCTCGGCGGCGTTGCAGTATGAAGCCGATCCCGCTTCGCGCGCCGAAGCGATCGACGCATACGGGCGCGTACTATCCGCCAATCCCGGCCACGTGGACGCGCTCATCAACCTGGGAATGCTTTCGTACGATGGCGGCGATTTGGAGAAGGCCGCGGACTGTTGCCGGCGCGCTGTGGCGCTGGAAGATGACAACGCGGTCGCGCGGTTTAACCTGGGAAGCGTGCTGGAAGAGATGGGCGAGCTGGAGGAGGCACGGCAGCATTTGCGTCTGGCGGTGCGACTCGATCCCAGATATGCGGACGCGCATTACAATTTGGCGTTTGTGTGCGAGAAGCTGGCCGCCGGCGCGGAGGCGCGCGAGCACTGGCAGCGCTATGTCGAGCTCGATCCCGGCAGCCCCTGGTGCGATTACGCGCGCCACCGCTTATCCACGCCGAAACCGTAGACGCACAGCGATTCGTGCGGACTCTATTTTTTGTCGGGCGCGGGTTGCGCGGTTGGCGGCAGGATGCCGCTTAGGCGGAGATAGATTGCTTGCGCGCCGTAATGATCGCTCCAGCCGTCGCTGAGGCCGATTAGTGCGGCGGCGCGGGAAGACGGTCGATTGCCGAAGAGGACCATGGATTCGCCTAACTTCGAATCGTCCACATTGGCTAGAGCTGTGGTGCAAAACTCGAAGGAAGATTTCAGGGCGGCGACAAGTTTTTCCTTGGCGTCGGTGTCGGCCAACTTTGGGTCGGGAGCGGTGGCTCCGGAAATTTTCGAGCAGAGCAAATTGTTGGATTGCACGATGTGGATCATCAAGTGGCCGAAGGAATTCATTTCCGGCGTGGGCTTGAACCCATATTTGTCGCCGGGCATGGACTCGGCGGCGGCGACGATATTTTTGCTGAAGCGCGGCAACTGATTTTTCACGGTGGTGCTCACCGGGTTGGCGACCGGCGCGGAGCTTTCCTGCGCGCGCGCCGCAGGCAGCGCGAACAGCGCGATCAAAAGCAAACAGCCGTTGCGTAACAGTTCTGTGCGTTTCATTGTGTGTCCTCTCTCGGAAACGTTCGAAGCATACTCCCACACATGTTTGGCAGACAAGTCGCTCCATGAATGAAACGGAATTGCACGCGACTAGGAGGTGGTTTTGGCGGAGGCCGTGGTTTCTTTAGCGTTGACGATTTCGATGGGCAGCGTTGCTAAGACCAGCGTGCCGGTGCCGTTGGAGGTTACCGCGAGCTGGCCGCCCATTTGGCGGAGGCGCTCGCTCATGCCGCGCAGGCCTACGCCACTGAGCTTGCCTGAGGCCAGGCTCGTTTGCGTATCGTCGGGAATACCCTTGCCGGCGTCACGGACTTCCAGGCGCACTTCATTTTCGGAACGGTCGAGGCGAATGGCGGCGGTGGTGCTTCCGGAGTGGCGGTGAATATTGGTGAGGCATTCCTGCACAACGCGGAATAGAGTAATTTCCAAATTGCGCGGGAGACGGCCGAAGGAATCGGGGAGCTCGAGACTTACGTTGATCTTGCTGCGCTCGCTGAAGCCGTCGATATACCAACGAAGGGCAGATTGGAGGCCGACTTCGTCCAGAAGGGGCGGATGGAGGAGGTGGGAGATGGTTCGAATCTCGGTGGAGATTTGCTCGACCAAGCTGATGTTATCTTCCAGGGCCCTGGATGATCCGGATGTGAGGAGCCCGGCGTCGCGGTTGATGTGAGCAAGGTTCATGCTTACGGCCGCGAGCATTTGTCCGACGCTATCGTGGAGTTCGCGTGCGATGCGACGCCGCTCTTCGTCTTGAATCTGCAACAGCCTTGCGGATAGCTCGCGGACAACGTCTGTTTGCCTGACGAGCTCGAGGTTTTTGGCTTCGAGCTCGCGAGTACGCTCGTGGACGCGGTCTTCGAGCATGCTGCGAAGCTGGCGGTGTTCGGTGTTGTCCAGGCCGGAAGCGACAATCATGACGACTTCGCCACGCTCGTTTTGCACTGGGTTGAGGGTGCGGTCGGCGAAGCGGAGGGTGCCATCGCGCAGCGCATATTGGCACTCCTCGCGAACGGCGAGACCTTTGGCGGCGGTGGCGATGCTGGTTTTCGCTATGGCTTGTTCCTCTGGCAGCGATTGCCACCAGACGTCCCAAAGCTTGCGGCCGATAACTTCGCTGCGCTGGTATCCGGTGCCTTCAAGGGCCGCAAGGTTAGCCTCGACGACGGTTCCGTCTTTGGAAAGGATGGCCAGGAAGGAGTAGGTTTGCGTAAAGGCGGCACGCAAGAGCTCTTGATTTTCGCGCAGCTCTTTTTCGGCGCGCTTGCGCTCGGTGATATCGCGGGCGATTTTCGAGCCACCGATGACCCTGCCTTGGGGATCTTTGATGGGCGAAACGGTGAGGGAAACATTGAGGAACTTGCCGGTTTTGGTGACGCGGATGGTTTCGAAGTGCTCGATGCGCTGTCCGTTTTTGAGGCGGCTGATAATGTGCGCCTCTTCATCGTGCAGCTCGAGGGGAATGATCATGGTGATGGGCTGTCCGATGGCTTCCTTTGCGGAATATCCGAACATGCGTTCGGCAGCAGAGTTCCAGCTGCTGATTTTTCCCGTGAGATCCTTGGATATGATGGCCGCGTCTGAGGACTCGACGATCGCGGCCAAGCGATACGCTGTCTCCTCCACGCTTTTGCGTGCCTGGATATCTTCAACGACGGAGATGAAATACTTGAGCTTGCCGTCGGCCGCGCGAATCCCGGAGCAGGTGACGTTCACCCACACGGGCGAGCCATTTTTGCGGATGTAACGCTTCTCGATAACGTAGTGATCGATTTCGCCAGCGGCGAGTCTGTTCGTTTGCTCCTCATCCGCGGCAAGATCCTCAGGGTGGGTGATTTGCTTGTAGGTAACTTTGCCCAGTTCTTCCGGGCTGTATCCGGTTATTTCGGCAAGCTTTTGGTTGGCGCGCAGCCAGTGACCTTCCGGGGCAATATGTCCGATGCCGACGGCCGCTTGCTCGAATGTGGAACGGAAACGCTCTTCGCTTTCACGTAAGGCAGCCTCAAACGCGGCGGAACGCTGCATGACCTCATGCACGTCCAGATGAGCCTCGCTCTTGTGGAGGTCGGCAAAAAACGGTTCGTGGCGGCTGACGCGTTCTACGGCGTCCTGCAAACTTGCACTAATCGCTGATTTCACGAGATATCCGCGGGCGCCAGCGCTGTAGGCTTGGCGAATCATTTCAGGGGCTTCGTGCTGGCTGAGAATCAGGACCTCGGTTTGGGGAAGGGCGTCACGAATTATGCGCGTAGCCTCGAGGCCGTTCAGGTTGGGCATACTGACGTCCATAACTACAACGTCTGGCTTGAGTTGCTTGGCCTTGGCTACGGCGTCGCGGCCATCGATGGCGTCGCCGCAAACGTCGAAGTTCTGCGTCTCGGAAAGAAGAGAGCGCACGCCACAGCGCACAACTTCATGGTCGTCCGCAATGAGAATGCGTATCAGAAAGGGTCTCCTCCGGCCGCTGGTTTTAGCTCAAGACTTCTTCCGGCCCTCAGGGACAGTGTGCGGGTTTCCAAGAGCCAACGTTTCGTTGTACAAGACTGCCCAATCGTATCTAGGGGAGTGCGGGAGGCAGAATACAGTAAAACCTGTATGCCACGATTATGGCAACTGGTGAGGTTTCAGCAAGAAGGCGTGCGGATCGGGCTATTTTCTAACAAAGAGCACGAGGTAGTCGTCGGCGGGCCAGTCGCTGACCGTTTTGACCAACTGCAGGCCGGCGGAGGTCAGCTCTTCGATGAGAATTTTCTGCGGGATGCCGTGGCCGCCGCGATTTGCTGGAACTCCTTCGACGGGTGCGAGGCTGGCGCGGGGCGGAAACTCGATAATGGCCAGGCGGCCACCGGGTTTTAGGGAGCGTAGGAGAGACTGGTCGAATTCAGCGGGCTTGGTGAGATGGTGATAGACGCGGCGCAAAAAGATGGCGTCGCAGCATTCGGCGGGGAGATGGGTGTCGGCTTCTTTGCTGTCGATGACGATTACGTTAGTGAGGTGGCGTTTGGTCACCTCGGATTTCAGCGCGGCGAGTTTTTCCTGGTCGATTTCGGTGGCGAAGACTTTTCCGGAGGGACCTACCAATTGCGCCGCGGCGAAGGCGTAGCGGCCGTCGCCGGCACCGATGTCGGCGACGATGGTTCCTGGCTTCCAGTCCATCAGGGAGGCGAGCCGCTTCATTTCGTCGGCGGCGTCGGCATTGGCGCGATGGAGGAGACCGACCAGGGTCAGCGCGAGGCACGTTAGAGTTGCTGCTGGCAGACGTTTTCTGTTCATTGCGCGGCACCTCTCGGCAAAGAGATTCTCTGAATTAGACTCGGAACTGTGAGTTCCCGCTTCTTGGGCTGATGGCGCTGCACGACCGCAAGAGTCTGGACGGGGCTGACTCCGTGAAAGCGGCAGTTAGACTGCCGCACTCCAAAAGAAGCTCCCAAAAAGTGCGGTGTCTTGCCGAATGCGACGGGCTAGGCTAGAGTTCCGGTTCATTCGGACAATACCATGGCGAAATCGGCGGGCTACAAACCTAAGACGAAAAGCAAAATGCTGGAAAGCGTGCGCACGCTCATATCGCATTCAGCAATTCAGCGCCGGATTGCGGAGATGGCACAGGAAATCCGCCGCGATTTTCCGGTGGAACCGCTGCATCTGGTGGGAGTGTTGAAGGGATCGGTATTTTTTCTGACCGATTTGGCGAGACAGATCAGCGGGGATATTTCAATGGATTTCATCGCGGTGTCCAGCTATGGAAACAGGACAGAGACATCCGGCGAAGTAAAGCTGACGCGCGATCTGGATTCGAGCATCGAAGGCAAGACGGTTATCGTGGTGGAGGATATTCTGGATACGGGGATGACGCTGCAGTATTTGCTGCGCGTATTCGAGCAGCGCAAGCCGCGACGATTGCGTGTGGCGGTTTTGCTGGATAAGCCGGAGCGGCGCATCGCCAAGGTGCGGGCGGACTACATAGGCTTCAAGATTCCGAATGAATTCGTGGTGGGATATGGGCTGGACTATTCCGAGCGCTACCGAAATCTTCTGGACGTGGGCGTGCTGACGCTCGGCGCGACGCGAAAAAAATCATAGAGGCGTTATCTTCCCCCCGAGCAGCCAGCATGCTCCTGATATAATATGCGTGCCGCATGAGTACAACTGACGAACATACGACAGTGGCGCAGGAGCCCGCGACCGACATTTCGGCGGAAGTGCTGGCTACGCTGACGGAAATCGGCGAGGAGGTAAACGCCTCGCTCGACCTGGATGAAGTGCTGGCGCGATCGGCAGCGCTCATCAAGCGGCACATCGACTATGAAATTTTCGGAGTGCTGATGTTCGCGGGGGATGGGTCTTACCTGAGATTTCGATTTGCTATCGGGTACCCGCGCGAACTTGCGGATAACCTGCGGATTCCGGTGGGGCAGGGAATTACGGGGACGGCCGCGGCGACAGGGCATCCTGTGCGAGTGGCGGATACGCTGACGGATTCCCGCTACATCAACGCCATTGAAAACGTGCGCTCGGAACTGGCGGTGCCGCTGATGCTGCGCAATCGCTGCGTTGGCGTGCTGGATATTCAAAGCCGGCATGCGGATTATTTTACGGGCGAGCAACAGAAGATTTTGACGCTGCTGGCGAGCCGGCTGGCGATCGCGGTGGAAAATGCACGCTTGTTCGAGAAGGTCCGGGCGCAGGCGGACACGCTGTTGCTGTTGAACGAGGTCAGCCGCGAGACGGGTTCGATCCTGGACGTCGAGGAACTGCTGCGGCGGGCGGCGGAACAGACCAAGCGGGTGATCGATTACCAGATTTTGAGCATCATGCTTTATGACGAAGAACAAAAGGTGTTTCGTCACCGCGTGGATGTAAAGCATGGGCAACGGGTGCAGGGTAAGCTTCGCGTCGCTGCCAGTGAAGGCATTGTGGGAGCGGCGGCGACGCTGAAGGAACCAGTGATTGTTCCGGATGTGAGCGTCGATCCGCGCTATCTGATGGTTAATCCCGAAACGCGCTCCGAGTTGGCCATCCCTATGATTCACAAAGGGAAAGTGATTGGAGTGCTGGACCTGGAGAGTCCGCAGCCTAATTACTTCACCGAAGATCATGTGCAGACACTTTCGATTTTGGCTGGGAACCTTGCGGTGTCGCTGGAAAATGCGCGACTTTACGAGCAAGTGGCTCGTGATGAAGCGCGACTGGAGCGCGATCTGCAAGCGGCGAAGCGTATACAAGGCGCGCTGCTGCGGCCGGTGCCTTCCGAGGATTATGGAGTGGACCTGGCGGCACGATACCTTTCTGCGCGCGAAGTTTGCGGCGATCTGTATGAGTTCTTGCGTTACGGGCCGCAGCAGTTGGGCGTTGCGCTTGGGGATGTGAGCGGGAAGGGAACGGCGGCGGCATTGTACGGCGCGGTGTCGATTGGCATCATGCGCAGCCTTGCTCCACAAAAGCTGCAGCCGGCGGAAATGCTGAAGCAAATGAATCAGCTCGTGGGGGAACGGCGGATTGAAGGGCGATTTATGACCGCGTGTTTCGCGACTTGGCAAAAGGGGCGCAGCAAATTGCGGGTGGCGAATGCGGGGCAGTCGCAGCCGCTGCTTTATAAGGATGGACGCTGCGGAAAAATCGAGCTCACCGGGTTTCCGCTGGGAATTTATGAGGACGTCACATACGACGAATGGGGAGTGACGCTCGAATCCGGGGACATCTTGGTGTTCCACTCGGACGGGATTGCGGAGACGACGAACAGCGACGGGCTGTTTTTCGGGACGGCGCGTTTGCGCAAGCTGATTGAGGATAAGCACGAGGTTACGGCTGCGGAGCTGGCGGACATTGTGCTGCGCGAGGTGGATTTTTTCGCGGACAGCGCGCCGCTGGCGGATGATCGCACGCTGGTCGTGTTGAAGGTGCGATGAGCGGCGGGCCTGCGCCGCGGCGCAAGAAGATTGTTTTCGTCGATCCGGCAACATTCACGCCACACTTTTCCTGGAAAAAAACTGAGGGCAGTTCTCGCACCGGCGAATCCGTGTTTTGCGAGAACGTTCCGCTCGAGGAAGTCGCGGACACGGCGGGCACGCCGACTTATGTCTACAGCCGGGCGGCGATTGGGGATGCTTTTAAGGAGCTGGTCGCGGGACTTGGCGGTTGGCGTCACACGGTTTGTTTTGCGGTGAAATCCAACGGCAACCTGGCGATTCTTCGGTACCTGGCCGGCTTGGGCACCGGCTTCGATATTGTTTCCGGAGGGGAGCTGCAGCATTTGCAGCGCATCGGCGTGCCGGGTAGGCGCATTGTGTTTTCCGGTGTGGGCAAAACGCGTGAGGAGATGTGCGAGGCGCTTCGTTACCGTTCTGTCCGGCGTGGCGGGGCGACGGGCATTTTGCTTTTCAATATCGAGTCCGAGGCGGAGCTTGCCGTATTGTTGGAAGAGTCCTCGCGCACGCGAATGCGTGGCGCGGCCGCGCCGGCGGTTTCCATTCGGGTGAATCCCGATGTGCAAGCCGGCGGGCATCCACATATTTCTACCGGGCGCTACGAACACAAGTTTGGTTTGGATTGGGAGCAGGCGCGGCGGCTGTATCTGACGCATCGGGAATCGAGGGAGATTCGTTGGCGGGGAATCAGCGTACACATTGGGTCGCAGATTGTGGCGGTCGAGCCGTTTCAGCGGGCGCTGCGGCGTTTGGCGCGCTATGTGAGCGAGTTGCGACGGGCGGGAATCGAGCTGGAGTATCTAGATTTTGGGGGCGGGCTCGGTGTTCGCTACACGAACGAGAAAATTCCCGCGCGAAAGGACTATGCGCGCATGGTGGCGCGGGCGGTTCGTCCGTTACGCCTGCATCTTTTGCTGGAACCGGGGCGAACGATTATTGGGCCGGCAGGCGTGTTGCTCACGCGAGTTTTGTATGTGAAGGAAAATCGGGGGAAGAGATTTGTGGTGGTGGATTCGGGGATGAACGATTTGATGCGGCCGACGCTTTACGGCGCGATTCATCCGATTACGCGGGTGACGCGGAGAAACGAGTCCGGGAATGCGACGCGAGTGGATATTGTTGGTCCGGTGTGTGAGACGGGCGATTGTTTTCTGCGCGATTGGCCACTGGGGGACGTGAAAGCCGGAGATGTGCTGGCGATTTGGAGCGCAGGGGCGTACGGGATGTCACAGACTTCGAACTACAACGCGCGGTGCCGGCCGGCGGAAGTGCTAGTGGCGGGAAAGCGGTTTCGGGTGATTCGTCGCCGGGAGACGCAGGAAGATTTGATTCGAAATCAAGTTTTCTAGAAGTCCTACTTACGCTCTCGGAAGCGATTTACGCCTCGCCCCACTTCAATTTATTTCGCAAAATTTCGAAATAGGATTTTTGGGCGGGCTGAATCAAGCGCAGACGCTCTGCGGCGCGGCGCATGCGAACGACATCAGCGGCTTGCATGGGGATTCCGGTTTGGCCGTCGAGGGTGAGAAAGACGGATTCGGTGTCGCCGGACAAATGGACTTCGATGAGGCTTGAATCGCGGACGACCACGGGGCGGTCCGACAAAGTGTGCGGGCAGATGGGCGTGATGATCCAGGATTCGACAGCGGGATGGACGATGGGACCACCGGCGGAAAGGGAGTAGGCGGTTGAGCCGGTGGGGGTGGCGACGATGAGCCCGTCGGCGCGGTAGCGGCAGACGAAGTCGGCGTCGATGGTGAGCTGCAGGTCGATCATGCGCGCGAGGGCGCCTTTGTTGATGACGGCCTCGTTGACCACGCTTTGGCGTTCGATGATCTCGGCGTCGCGATGGAGCTCGACATCGAGCATCACGCGCTCGCTGCAGGAAAACCGGCCGGCGAGAACTTGCTCCAAGGAGGGATACATCTCTTCGAGCTTGAAGCTGGTGAGAAAGCCGAGGCTGCCCATGTTGATGGGAAGAATCGGAATACCGAGGGGGGCGGCGACGCGGGCCGCGGCCAAGAGCGTGCCGTCGCCGCCGAGGACGAGGAGGAGTTGAGATTGCTCGGCGACTTCTTCGCGCTCCAAGCCATGCGTGGAATCATGCAGCGCTCCCGCGGTCTCCTTGTCATACAGGGTCTGAATGCCGCGGGCGGCGAACCACTGGAGAAGCGGGGGGACGACGGCCTCCAGATTGGAACGGCGAGGCCGGGAGATTATTCCGATAGTGTGAAACGCGGCAGATGGCTGCATGCAGGGGCGATTCTACCGCACGGGTTTGCGGGCGTGCAGAAAATACTCTTGGTTGCCTTCGGCGCCGGGGAGGCGGCTGGGATGCGTGCCGAGGAGCTCGAGGCCGAGCTTGATGGTGGCCTCGCGGACAGTGGCAATGGCTTTTTGGTGCAAGGCGGGGTCGGAGACGACGCCTCCCGGGCCGACTTCTTCGCGGGGCAATTCGAATTGGGGCTTTACGAGGATTAGGAAATCAGCGCCCAGTTTTGCGACGGCCACGGCGGGCGGCAAGACTTTGCTGACGGAGATAAAGGAAACATCTAAGACGACGAGATCGATAGGTTCGGGGATTTCGGCGGGTCGCAAGTCGCGGGCATTGCGGGAGGTACGGATGACGCGGGGATCTTGGCGCAGCTTCCAGGCTAGCTGATCTACGTTGACGTCGACAGAGTAGACGCGCGCAGCTCCGCGTTGGAGGAGGCAATCGGTGAATCCGCCGGTGGAGGAGCCAATGTCGAGGCAGACGCGAGCGTTTGGATCGACGGCGAAATCGTCGAGGGCGCCCTCGAGCTTGAATCCGCCGCGGCTGACAAATTTTGCGGAGCGGCTGCTGACTTCGATGCGGGCTTGCTGTGGGAAGAGCGTGCCGGCTTTGTCGACGCGCGCGCCGTCTACGGAGACTTCGCCGGCGAGAATCATGGCTTGGGCTTTTGCGATGGAGTCGGCCAAGCCGTGCTCGAGAACCAGCGCATCGAGCCGTTTTGGAGTTGATTTGCCTGCCATGGAACGTGGAGTGATTAAGTTCGACGTATGACCAAGTACTTGGCGATTTCTTTCAGTCGGCTCGCGGCTTCGCGGTAGGGAGCGAGCTCTGCGACTGCTTTGCTGGCGAGCTCGTTGGCAATTTCGTGGGAGCGCTGCAAACCGTGAATTGCCGGGTAGGTTGCTTTCTGCTGCGCCATATCCTTTCCCGCGGTCTTGCCCAACGCCGCGGAGGATTCTTCGACGTCCAAAATGTCGTCGGTGACCTGGAAAGCCCAGCCGATGGTTTCGCCGAAACGGCGGAGTCGCACGACGTCGTCATCGGACGCGCCCGCGCAAAGTGCGCCGGCTGTCACGGCGGCGCGAATCAGCGCAGCGGTCTTCGAGCGATGAATGTATTCGAGCATTTCCGGGTCGACGACATGGCCTTCGGCCTCTAGATCTGCAACCTGGCCGCCGACCATGCCATTGATGGTGCCGGCGGCGCTGGCCACTTCTTTCACTATGGCCACGCACTGGGCGGGAGCGACTGGCGTCGCGGCGATGGTTTCGAAGGCGAGGGTTAGCAGGGCGTCTCCTGCGAGAATCGCTGTGGCTTCGCCGAATTTTTTGTGGCAGGTTGGTTTGCCGCGACGGAGATCATCGTTGTCGAGTGCCGGAAGATCGTCGTGGATCAGCGAATAGGTGTGAATCATTTCGATGGCGCAGGCAGGATGCAGAGCGGATGTAACGTCGGGCGCAAAAATTCGCGCCGTCTCGAGGCAGAGGATTGGGCGGATGCGCTTGCCGCCGGCGAAGACGCTATAGCGCATGGCTTGGTGAATCGAAGCGGGGCGTGTGGATTCCTGTGGCAGCAGCCGCTCGAGCGCGGCATCCACGGCGACGCGGTCTTCTTCAAAAAATGGGGGGAGTTTCATCGCGGCGGAGGTGGGATGGGCCATTTGCGTCGCGTTGCGCTCAACCTTCGTTCTCTTTTCCCGGTTCTTTCTCGGGTTCGAACGGCTCGGCCACGAGCTTTCCGTCGGCTTTCTTTAGGAGAATCTCGACGCGGCCTTCCGCCTCTTCGAGCTGCTTTTGGCACTCTCGTGAAAGCTCGACCCCTTCCTCAAATAGCTTCATGGCTTCGTCGAGTGCAAGCTGGGGACTCTCCAATCGGCGCACGACTTCCTCGAGACGCGCGAGAGATTTCTCAAAGTCCGGTTTCTTCGGCGGCTCTGCTTTTTTTACAGGCGTTGAGTTCACTCGGGTAAACTTTCTTGCTGCGGATAGCAGCCAGCATTCTAAGTTACGTTTAATACAGCAAACAATCCCTAAACTTAAGGAATCAAGGCGCGGGCTTCAGCGTCAAAGTATGTTTCCGCGAGCTTGCTTCCGCTATATCGCTGAAGCCTCGATAGATGGGGCGGCCTTCGTACCAATAGGGAAATTGATCGGTGTAATGCGCGCTGCCGGGCTGGCCGGATTGGCCGCCCGGGATGAGCATTATCGATTCGTCCCAATTCGCCAGGTTGGCGACAAAACGCATAGCAGGGCCGTGATGTTTGGTTGCGGCACGAGGGCTATAGGCCGTGCCGGATTGCGGCTTATTGGTGATGCTCAGAAAATACTTCAAGAAACCGGTGCGCCCAATGGGATGCACCATATCGAGCGCGTCAAATTGTTTCCAGGCCCAGTCATCGATGCGCGATTTGTTGCTCAGCTGCGCGAGTTGCGCCACGGCGCGGTCTGCGGCCGCCGCAAGAAGTTCATCATAATTCTTGTAGCCAACCGGTAGCCACTTGGCGGGGCGCTCGGTCAGAATTTTCTGCAGGAACGCTGTGCGCCTCCACGAGTACATACCGGTATCCTTGCCGAGATATGGCTCCAGAAGGAGCACGATGGCTGCGCGCCGGGTTTCCTCCAGGAAGGAAACCTCGGGGGAATCGGCATCGGCAATACCGTTCCAATCCTTTAATCCTTGGATCAGTTTCCTGGCGCGGTCGTCCTTGGGTTGGCTGGTCAGAACCGCGGCGGACAATTGATCGGCCAAAAAAGCATGGGGATAGCTATACGTATCGGTCTGCACCCTGAGCATGTCCTCGGGCCGCAAGCCGGCTTTGTCGCGCAATAGTTCATAAATGCGCGCGGTGCGGTAGGGTTCCTCCCAGCGGTCGGTTAAATAGGGCTTGTAGCTCGGGCCGACGACGCGCGCGTTGGCAGTGACGATCAAGCCACTGTCAGGATTCAGGGCCTGCGGAAGCTGCTCAAACGGAAGGTATCCTGTCCATTCGTAGTCATCGGAGTCTCCGGGAACGGGAATTTCTCCGTGGCCTTTCTTTCGAATGGGGACGCGCGCGGCCATCACGTATCCGATATTGCCATCGACGTCCGCATACACCGCGTTTTGTGCCGGCCCCCAAACTCCCTTCATCACGTTTCGAAATTCTTCCCAATTGCGGGCCTTGCCCATCCCGCTGTAACTGTTCGCAAGGCCTCCGGGCTCGGTGGCGGTCCAGCGCAACGCGTATCCTTTGTCTCGGTCGCGCCGCATCACCGGACCATGCCGGGTCACCGTCACGTTCCAGTGCTCATCCGGAGCGTCTTTTATGCGAATCGTTTCGTCGTAGACTTGCGCTTTGGTCCAAGCGCCGCGCACGCGATATTCATCGGGCGCAGCGGGATTGAATGTTTCGATGTACAGGTCCTGCACATCCGCGCCATTGTTGGTGAATCCCCAAGCAATGCGGTCGTTGTGGCCAATAATCACGGGCGGCGTGCCGGGCAAAGTGAAGCCTTTGACGTTCCATCCGGGTGCTGTGACGTGGACTTCGTACCAAATTGGCGGCAGATTGAGCTCGAGATGCGTGTCGTTGGCGAGTAACGGCTTTCCCGTGGCGGTATGGGCGCCGTTGACTACCCAATTGTTGCTCCCGAGTCCGTGACGAACTTCCTGCTGGATATCGAGCAACGAATCGCGGACATCCGTGGCGAGAGCGGAGGTCAAGTCGGGAAATCGACCTGCTGCGTCGCCGCCTCCGACGCTGGCTTTGATCACGGTGTCCGACTCCGTATCGTCATCATCGTCCTGATCGGTTTGCACGCGCGTGCGCTGCGAGCCATCATTCGGGACGTTGGGGTCGCCAATAACAAAGTGGTCCATGGAGGCTTCCGAGGAAAATAGTTCCTTGGCGCGCTCTGGGCCAACGCGTGCTTCGACGGTGGCGCGATCCAACTCCTCCCCCCATGTGTTGGTCAGCGTGCGATACATATAACCGGTGATGGCCAAGCTGTCGGTGGCCTGCCAGGGCTGGGGTTTGTACCCCAGCAAAGTAAACTCCAGGGGCAACTGTTGGCCATGCTGCTCGATGAAGCGATTCACCCCGCGCGCGTAGGCCTCCAAGGTGGCGCGTGTGTCTTTGTCCATCAGCCCTAACTCGCGGTCTGCGATGCGTGAGAATCCTAAGCTGCGGAAATCTTTATCAATCGGCAGCGTCGTCTTGCCCAATATTTCGGAAACCTGTCCGCGAGCGATGCGGCGGAGCAAGTCCATCTGCCAGAGACGGTCCTGGGCCACAACGTAGCCCTGCGCCTCAGCCAAGTCTTCCACAGAACTTGCGCGAATATGCGGCACGCCCCAGGTGTCGCGTGTGACGGTTACTTCGTTCTGCAGACCCGGCAGCAAAACGTTTCCGTTCAGCTGCGGGAGGGGACGGTAGACCAGCCACCAGATAGCGGCGCCACCGACGACCACAATAATTCCGAAGATCCAAAACACGACCCGCAAAATGGCTCGCAAACCGACCCCTTAGTAATGACCTCTGTGAGTTTAGAAGAGCGGAGTGGGGACACGCAACACGCGTGCCGTCCTTCCTTAATCGGAGGCCGCGGCCATGGGAGTTTCCTGGCCGCCCGGCGAAGGCAGGGCAATCAATTGCGCGGGCGCCGCGGGTTTCAGGATTAGCGGCTTGCCCAGGTAGGAGTCAAGGAGGTGTTTCGCGGCGGCAAGAAGCGCGGCGTTCTCCGCGGAGTCAACCAGTCCGGGAATGTGCAGGAGGACGGCGGCGGCGGTTTTCTCCGCGCGAAATCCGTTACAGTGTTCGATGCCGCATTTGCGTAGGCCACGCGCTAAGCGGATCACCCCGGCGAGGGCCCGTACGTTCATCTGCTGGTCTTCGTGCAATCTGGCAAAGGCGTTGCTGGCTTTGTCGGGTTGGATTTTGGGTTCCACGCCGCGATGATAACGAACCGTCCAGGCCAGAAGCTCCCATTCTTTGCGGGTCCAGGAAGGTGGAACCGGGCGCTCTAAGAGAAAGCGGCGTGCCGCTTTTCGCGAAGGCTTGCCGGCAGCTCGCAGAGTCAGGCCGCAGAGACGCGCGGATGCGCGCAAAACGCGCCGCATATTGGCGTCGTTAAACGCCGGGGCAGTATGCGCACGGCCTAGGGCATCGAACAATGCCATCGAGAGACGAGAGATTTGCGCGGCGCGGCGCGGATGTGCGTCTGCGGCACGCGCTGTGGCGCGCAGCCGGGCGATCGCGGCGGTTTGCAGGCGCTTGTGATGCGGCAGAGCCAGTTGCCACTCGCGCCAGACGCTGTTTTTGCCAATGGCCAACTCTCGATACTCCTGCAAGCGCGCGCTGCGCTGGCGCTCGATGGTGCGCTCCCATTCGGGCTGCAACTCGGCGGCATCGCCAGTGACCTTCTGCTTGATAATCACGCGCAGCACGTCTAGGTCATGCACTTCGCCGAGAATGTCCTGGAGTTGCTTCAGATTGGGGCTCCACGCTTCATACTGCTGTGGAAGAAAGCTCTCGACGGTATAGCGGAATTTCTTTAAGCCGATGCGAAGTCCGTGCCAGGCGGCCGGTTTGTCCGCTTTCAACGCCTTGGCGTGCAAATCCTTTGCTTCCATTAGCCGTTCGACGGCAAGGCATTGCGCCGCCAGGCTTCCGGCAGGGACCACGCGAATGCGTTTGTGCAGTTTCCGTTCCAGGCGCTGCCAGCTTTTCTCATCAAATTTATTTGCCAATCGAAGCGCTTCCTGGAGCAGCTTCGGCTCCCGTTCCTGGAAGAAATTGTGTAGGGCTACGCGAAGCTTGTCGTTTTCGGCGCCGTGTTCCGCGACCCATTCATCCATGATTTGGGTGTCGCGTAGCTCCCCGAGCTTGCGGAAGAGCTTCTTGGGCAGGCGGCGCATTTCGTGCCAGGCAGGGTCGGGATCAACTTCCCGGGTTACGGCGGCTACGGAGCGGCAGCGGCGGATCGCCACGCGCAGATCGTGGACGGCGTCCTTGTCGGGGGAGTTCCGCAACGCGTCCAGTTCCTTCACGACGCGCTGCATCCAATGGGTGAGACCCCGATGCTCCGGGGGAGTCCCGGGAACGGGAGTAGCGGTAGCCATTCAATCCTCGTAGAGCCGTTCGGCACCGCAGTGGGATGCGGCCCCGACCGAACGGAACTTGGTAGCCTATGCCTGTGTATTGGCGCAGTCCAGTGGGGGTTGTGGAAAACTCAAGTGGCGGGCGGGCCAGCCTCGTGCTATTTTTCTTACAGGCCCGGAGTGGCGGAACTGGCAGACGCAGCAGACTCAAAATCTGCCGGAGCTTTGCTCTGTGTGGGTTCGACTCCCTCCTCCGGGACCATCCTTTTAGAATCAATGAGATAGAAGCCTCCCTAAGAGTCGTCCTGGGAACTTTCAAATCGTACAGATGCGGGTAGGAGTAGCTGCGGAGTTTAACGCGACAACTCTGCCAGAGTCTCGGCGAGAATGAGCGTTCCCCGGGTGATGTCGTCGGGCGAAGCGAACTCGTCAGGACGGTGGCTGTAGCCGTTACGACAGGGGATGAAGAGCATGCCCGTAGGAGTGATGCGAGACATGAAGAGTGCGTCGTGATACGCACGGCTTACCATCTTCTGGAAAGGCAAGCTACGCTTGCCACAGGAGTGAATCAAGGCGTCGGTAACGATGGAGGAACAAATCGCGGGAGCGTCGGCATTTACCATGTGAAATTGTAGGTCGACACCTCGTTTCTGAGAGACCTGCTGGGATTTGTTCTGGATAGCTTGCATCACTCGATCACGCCTGGGGAGATCCGTATCGCGAAGATCGAGCGTCAGCTTTACGCGGCTGGGGATACTGTTCACGGCTCCAGGAAAAACGTCGCAGATTCCTACGGTGGCCACCGTGTCGGAGGAACCACTAGCCAGCGCAGCTTCTTCGACCGTCAAAATGACTTCCGCCGCGGCACAGAGCGCGTCCTTTCGCCCGAGCATCAGGACTCCTCCCGCGTGGCCCCCTGCACCCTCTATCACCAACTGGTAGCTTGCCGGGGCGGCGATACTTTCCACAATGCCCAACGACACGTGTGCTCCCTCCAAGAGAGGGCCTTGCTCGATGTGTAGTTCCACGAAGGCGCCGTAATGGCCTGCGTCGAGTCGAACCGATTCGAGATCGCCGTTCAAACCTGCTTCTTGACGGACGTGCTCCAAAGGTCGACCCGAGGTATCTTTCAGCCGGCGCGCGGCGTCCGCGGATAAAGTTCCAGAGAGCATGCGACTACCCAGACAGCCGATGCCAAACCGGGTTGGCTCCTCCGATGTGAAAAGGATCAGTTCAATAGAACGCTTTGGACCGAAGCCACTTTGTTGCAACGCGCGAATGGCCTCCAGGCCGCCTAGCACGCCCACGACGCCATCATATTTTCCGGCGTTGGGAATTGCGTCGAAATGTGAGCCAGTAGCAATCGGAGGAGCGGCCTGGTCGGTACCGTTCCAGCGGGCAAACATGTTGCCGATGGCGTCTTGCCGCACGGCGAGGCCTTGCTCTAAACATTTTGCACGGAACCATTTGCGCGCTTCCAGATCTATTGGGGTAAAGACAATGCGCGTTACCGCAGGAGGCTCTGCGTCGGAGATTTGGGCAAGTGTTTCGATCTCGGATAGAAGGCGGTCCTGATCGATCGCGAGATTCACCTTTGGGGACCTGCCAGAGGATGCCGGTTCCAGTCCTTATATATGAGATATTTGGCCGGCACCTTTCCGATTGCGCCGAACCATTGCGGGCACCATGGACCCATCCAAATAAAATCGCCGGCGGTAACCGGATACCAAGCGTCTCCTAGCCTGTAAATTCCGCCGCCTTCCAGCATCACCAAGCCGTGTTCCATCACATGCATTTCAACCATGCCCAATGCCGCGCCGGGTTGGTAGGTCATGGTGTTCACGGCGAAATCGAACGACAAAGTGTCCGGGAGAAGATGCTTTACCTGGAGGGCGGGGTCATCGTCCAAAGGTGCCGAAGCAACAGTGTCTTCATTACTGACGGTCATGCCTGAAGCATTTACGGAGGAGTGGGGTATGTACACCTTCTCGATGAGAACGGCCCGGCTTTTTCCGCGTGACGTGATGCGGTGCGCTACGCCTTGTGGCAAATAGGCATACCCGCGCGGGCCAAGAAGATGATCTTTGCCCGCGGCGTGAACTTGCACCGCGCCGTCGACGACATATAGGAAGCGTTGTGCGAGCGTCTCACCGAGCTCTCCTGCACTCTCGAATTCGGCTGTGTACTCGGTGAACCCGGCTCCAAGTGAAGGGCTGATGTGAACGATGGCAGAGGCGGCTTTCATCCCTGGCAAGCTGGTCCTGACGAAAGTATCGGGAGTTAGCAGGAGATGATTGCGGTGATGGGCGCTGCGTGTGTGGCCGAGGTTATGCACGATTGGCCCTCGTTTGAAATTTGGGCGAGACAGCAAGCTGATGCAACAAATGCAGACCGCATTCTATGGCCTTCGCGACATCGTTCACCAGCACGGATTCGTTAGGATTGTGGCTGATTCCACCGGGAGATCGAAGGAAAACCATGGCGGACGGCACTTTTTCAGCAAGGATCATGGCATCGTGGCCTGCTCCACTGACCATGCGATGCGGTGTGACGCCTGCTTTTGACACGGCGACCTCGACTTCGTGCACCAAGTAGGAGTCCATCGGTGTCGCGGCTTGCACTAATTTTGTGGACGAAGTCAGCGAAATGTTTCGACGCGTGGCAATTTCCGACGCACTGCTGAGAAAAGCGCTCACGGCTTCGGTGCGAGTGGTATCCGACGCATGGCGAACGTCCAGAGTCGCCCGGCATTGTCCGGCAATCACGTTTGTTGTCCCGGGCCTCGCTTCCAAAACTCCCACCGTCGCGACCAAACCAGGAATTTCGCCTGCGCCTTGTTCCACGGCGAGCGCCCACTCCGCAGCGGCAACGAGCGCATCGCGCCGCAACGCCATGGGCGTTGTGCCGGCATGATTCGCCATGCCGGTGAATACGAGTTCCATCCGCGTCTGGCCAGCGATGGCTTCGACGACGCCGAGTGGCAGATTCCGATGCTCCAGCACGGGTCCTTGCTCGATGTGGAACTCGAGATATGCAAGCACTTCGTCCCTCACCGTGGCAGCGGGAATCTCGCGAGGTTTCAAGCCATAAGACAGGATTGCTTCTTGGACAGAAACATCCTTGGAATCACGCAAGCCCAACAATTCTTCGTCCAGCCTTCCGACAAGCGCCCGGCTTCCGATGAACGGAACTCCAAAGCGCACCCCTTCCTCTTCTGAAAGACCGACGACTTCGATCGCGAAAGGCAACCGGTGTCCTTCGAGAGACTCGATAAGGGAGATCGCCAGTACTACGCCGAGGATGCCGTCATATGCGCCGGCGTCGCGGATGGTGTCGAGGTGCGAACCAATCAGCATCGTCCGAGCGGCGCCAGCTGTGCCGGGATAGAGGCCGTGCAAATTTCCCGCCGCGTCAACGGTTACGGTCATTCCCAGTGGGCGCATCCAGTCTTCAATTTGCCTGTAACAGGCGCGCATCGACGGTGAAAGAAACGTCCTGAAGATTCGCGGCGGGTCTTCGGTGAAGCGCGCCAGGCTCTGGCATCGCGAAACCACTTCGTGTGCGCGCGAGAGGTGGTCCGCTATCCGCGTCACGATCTCTAATTCTCCCGGCAGACGCGCGCTTCGATAGTTCCGCGCGGCTCGTCTATCGGCACAAAAATGCGATTCGGATTGTCCTGACCGAAGCGGGATAGGTCTACTAGCAGGCAGTGTTTATTGGGCATGGTCAGGGTGATCTCTGAGATTTGCGGGGCGGTTGCGAGAGCGCATTCTGCCATCGCATATAAGGTGTGCTGCACGGATTTGCTTTGGTGCGATGCGAACGTGGCCACCAGAGATTCGCGAATTGATTTGCGCAAGGAAGGGAACGGGAGTGTACGGGAAAAAAACTTCCAGGTAGCGCGAAGGCTGGTGCCGAAGAGCCGATCGCTGGTTTCCAGCAAGGTCGTCAGCGGGTCATGCACGTACCCTTCAAAAGCAGAACCTGCTGTTTTCATGAGAACGAGATCGGACAAACCGGATTCAATCTGGATGTTCGCCCCGCGCCTCTGATCGACGCGCGTAGTTTGCACTTCGCTTCCGGTTTGGCTGAAGGTCGTGGGATGCGGCTTTCCCGCTACGTTCAAGTGCTGCCAGGATTTTTCTTCGATGGTGACTTCGGCAGCGGAAACCTGCGGATTATGAGTCAGAAAATGCTCGATCAGCTCTTCGGAAAACTCTTCGATGCAGGTGGCGGAAGACTTTCGCGCCAGGGAGTACACGGTATTCTTCATCGTGTCGGTCGGAAGGATTTTGCTGTTGTCCCCCTCGGCGAAACAGCTGAGAAAATCGCCGCGCAGCAGAATTTCGACACTCCATTCCTCAAATTCGTGGATGGCAGCTTGGCGATTCAGGCGGACCAGGCGCACGCAGGATTTCCCGTAGCGGTTCTCAGCTAATTGCGCCATGGCGTCAGCTTCCTCGATACGTCGTGTAGCCGTTGGGGCTCAACAATAACGGGATATGGCAATGGGATTCACCCTTGCGCACTTCGAATGTAATCTCCACGACAGGATAAAGACCCGATACGTTGTGCGCCGCATAGTAAGTTGCGGTGTCGAAAACGAGGCGATAGTGTCCTTCTGCAACGGACGGCGATTCCGCGAGCATTTGGGCGCATCGGCCATCGGCATCGGTGGAAGCGGATCCCAAAGGTGTCCAGCGGCCATCCTTCTCCCGCTGTTCGAGGCGCACCGGAACGCGGGCAGCCGGCTTGCCAAGCGCGGTGTCCAAGACATGCGTTGAAATGCGATTTATTCCGCCAGCCATTTTTTCAATCGAATTTGCGTGATCTGCCGCTGCTGCTCGGCCGCTTCTCGTAATTCCGTGACTTCGTCATTGTTCAGCCTCTTGCGCAGGTTCGCCAGAACTTCGGCGGCGGACTTTCCTGTCGCGCAAATGATGAAAATCCGACCAAACTTTTCCTCGTATTCTAGATTCCCTTCCATAAGAGCCCGTTTTAGCGAATCGTCGCTTTTCACAGCCTGACTCTGTTCCTGCGCCGACCAATGGAGAGACCGGGCCGAAGTCTCAAGGGAACTCCGAGTCTCGCCGATCCTCGGATGACTGTGAAACGCCTCCACCCAATCGGCAGCGGTCACCCCACGCCAGATTCTATCGGAAGTCGCAAGGAGAGTGGCTACATCTTGCAGCGGTCGGCTGGAAGCCATGCCGTTTGCCCAAGCCCGCGATCCGCAACACGGAAGTATCTCCTTCGCCGCTTCGTGCGCTGGCAAAAGATTCCAGCGCGAGAGAACCTGGCTCACGAAGCAATCCTCGCGCCCGGCAGTCCTCGCAAGAATTCTCCGAGGAGATTTTGCAATACCATAGTGCGATAATTGGCTGTCGACCGGATGTCGTCGATCGGCTGAATCTCTTTGGCCACAACCTCACCTGCTATCTCGAGCAGAGAGTCATCGATCGTTCGACCTACCAAGGCACGCTCGGTCTTAGCCAATCGCATTGGGATCGGTCCAACACTGCCCGCGGCAAGCCGCACATCTTCGATCATTGTGTTTGAAATACGTGCCATCGCCGCCAGAAATACTTTCGAGATTGCTTGTGCGTTGCGCGCTCCGACTTTCTTTGCATACGAGATATAGCCCTGCAGGTTCCGACTAATGGAAATGCTGTGAATCAATTCGTCGGGGGCGAGCAAAGTTTTCTTGTAACCAGTGTGAAAGGTCCGGTAGGGAATTCGTCTCTCGCCCCTTGCCGATACCAAGATGAGGTCAGCGTCATAAACGAGCAACACGGGCAGGGAATCGCCGGCAGGCGAAGCGTTTGCAATGTTGCCGCCCAGCGTTCCGCGGTTTTGATTCGCGATTCCGCCGGTCCACGCACCTGCGCGCGCCAGCAAGGGAAACTCCTTTGCGATGACCGAATGCTGTCGGAGGTCGGTGTACGTGCATCCGGCACCAATGCGCGCCTCCGCGGAGGTGACCTCGATATTTCGCAACTCGCGCAGGCCACTGATGCTGACTAACTTGCGCGAGTGCAATTTGCCGGCGGCATAAAGCACCATCACGTCGGTTCCACCGGCAATAGGCAGCCACGATCCCGGCTCACTGCTCTGCAGCCGCAGAACTTCTTGCAACGTCTCGGGTACGACGAGTTCGTAATCGGCCGGATTGGCCCTCAACTCACCACCTCGTTTCGTGAGGCCTTGGTTACGGCTTCAAAAATCTGCAAGTACCCCGTGCAGCGGCAAAGATTCCCCGAGAGTCCTTCGCGAATTTCCTCGAGAGAAGGCCGCCGGGTGTTTTTTAGCAGATGCACTGCGGCAAGTATCATGCCAGGAGTGCAGATCCCGCACTGTGCTGCACCACACTCGAGAAAAGCCTGCTGCAGGGGATGCAATCGATCATCGTGTGCCAAGCCTTCTATAGTGAGAATGATCGTTCCGCGTGCCTGCAGCGCGGGAATCAAGCAGCTGTTTACCAGCACACCATTCATCAAGATGGAACACGACCCGCACTCGCCTTCGCCGCACCCTTCCTTTGTGCCAGTAAGATCAAGCTCCTCGCGCAGTACATCCAGAAGCCTTGCCATCGGATAAGCGCGAACGGTTCGAGTCACACCATTTACGCTCAAGGGTATTTCCTGCGTCGCGGGGATGGCCCGGCGGGAACTCAAAAGGGAGACCCCACGGGACCGTTCTGCCGTCGAACTTGAGGACCCATACCTTCGAGAATGTCTTCGGGCAACAGTGGAATCGAATCAAAAGGAACTTCCAGGGCGTCGACCACCGCGTTGACAATGGCCGGTGCGGGTCCGTCCATCGGAAGCTCACCTATGCCCTTTGCGCCGTAGGCGCCGTGCGGATTTCCAATCTCTTCGAAGATCACACGGATCGGCGGCAAATCGCACGATGCCGGCATGATGTAGTTGGTCATCTGCCCGTTCACCATGCGGCCATCTTGCCAGAGCACTTTTTCGTACAGCGCGAGACCTATTGCTTGCGCGACCCCGCCAACGATCTGACCCCTGGCGAGAACCGGATGCAGAACTTTGCCAATCTCCTGCACGGCAACGAAGTCTTCGACCTTGGCGGAATAGGTTGTTACATCTACGGACACCTCGGCGACATAGACGGCCCATGCGTACGCCGCGTAGGCTTCTCCTTTGTATTTGACATCGTCCCAGTAGATGCCTTCGGGGGAACTATAACGGGCCATCGAGCGCAGTACGCCTTTTCTCGCTACATACTCGCGGCACGCATAGGCAAATTCTTCCGCTGTATAACTCTCTGCGAGCGTCCCATCCAATTGAAGTGTTTGCTTCAAACCCGTTGCCGCGGAGCGTACCAACTTTCCGATAACCATCGCCGTGCGGGAAGCCACGGTGGGTCCGCTATTCGGAACGATTATGGTGTCCGGCTGCGCGATCGCGATGCATTCATAAGGAATGCCGAGCGTTTCGGCAGCAACCTGGCATAGGACCGTGTTTGTTCCCTGTCCAAATTCGGTGCTCGACACCAGGATGCGAACGTTTCCGTCGGCGGTTCCTTCAATTCCGACTACGGAATCCAAATAGCGTTCGCCGGAACCGGTAAATCCCGCGCCATGCAGGAAGGCAGCAATTCCCACCCCTCTTTTTATGGAACCTGTTTTGTTTTCGAGAGCGAACTTCTCTTTTTTTTCTTTATAGCCGGCGTGCGCCAAAGATTTGTCCAACAATCCTGAAAGATGGATCGGCTCGCGAATTATTTGTTCCGTTGTAGTCGTTTGCCCCGGCTGCAAAAAATTGCGCCGCCGAACCTCTTCGGGACTCAAATCCAGCGCCTTTGCAATGCGATCCATATGGCGTTCCATGGCAAAGAGGCTTTGCGGTGCGCCGAAGCCCCGAAACGCACCGTGCGGCGGCATGTTCGTGGCTACAGCCTTCGAGCGTATTCGTACACTCGGCCAGAAATAGGGACCTCCCGCGTGAATTGTGCCGCGTGACAGAACCACGGAGGAGAGCGTCGCATAAGCGCCGCCGTCGATGGTGAAGTCGATCTCGCCGCCGAGAATCCTTCCATCCTTGCTCAGCGCGGTTCGATGGCGTGTCCTTGACGGATGCCGCTTGGTGGTCGCAACCATATCCTCCAGGCGATCGTAAACAATCTTCACTGGACGTCCCGATTTCATGGCCAAAATTGCAGCGTGCGCGGCGACCATGGAGGGGTATTCTTCTTTGCCTCCGAATGCGCCTCCGGTTTCGGTCTGCACCACGCGGACTTTTTCCTCCGGCAATCCACAAAGGGCCATCAGAGCTTTGTGAACATAAAAAGGACACTGCAAAGAACCCCACACGGTAATACCGGCGGCGGGGTCAAAGGCAGCAATCATTCCGTTGTTTTCAATGTACAGATGCTCCTGCGCGCCCGTGAAATATTCGCCTTCGACGATACGGTCGGCCTGTGGCCAAACACTATCCACATCGCCTTTTTCAATTAGAAAACTCTTAAAGATATTGTCCGTACCCCAAATGATTTCGGCTTTGTTCTCGCTCTCTTCCATCGAATAGATGGCCGGCAGAGGCTCAGTTTCGATCACCACAGCATCAATAGCTCTTGCGAGTGCATGCTTGTCCGGATGCGCTATGAGAACCACCGGTTCTTCTGGATGATTGATAACGGCGTCCGCCAGGCACGGCTGGTCGTCGAGGATCAACGCAATGCAGTTCTTCCCGGGAATATCCTTTGCCGTAGCAATGATGTACTCGTCCCAATCAATTTCGGGGCTAAAGGAAACCCGCTTAATCTTGCCGCGCGCGATCTTGCTGCGAACGGTGGCGCCGTGCAGCATCCCTGGCAGTCGAATGTCATCGACATACCGGGCCGCCCCGGTAACTTTGTCACGGCCTTCCTTGCGAAGGACCGAAGTGCCGACTACCTCATGTTCCGACCCGGCCAAATTCCCCTCCTTCGCATCGCTTACAGGCGCACGCGACTCCCTATGACGACAAGCTTCTGGGAGCCGATAGGTCCGCCATATTGTGACCGAAACAAAAAATGTTTTGAATGCTTAATTGTGATGCGTCGAAAATGTTCTGCGAGTGTATTCGCGCCCACGGAATTCGCCGGGGAAGGTACCCTCTTTGTATACACACTCCCCACGGAGAAACGTCATCAAGACTTTCCCTCTTAGGCGTTCCCCTAAATACGGCGATATTGGATGTCGGTAATGAAGTGCGCCGGAAGTCACAGTCCATTCCGCCTCCGGGTCAAACACGACCATGTCCGCGTCAAGTCCCGATGCGAGGCGCCCTTTTCTTTCCTCTAGTCCGGCCAATTTGGCGGGACCTTCTGCCATCCACCGCGCGATATCAACAAGAGAGAGGTCCCTGCGAGCAGCTTCAGTCCACATTAAAGAGAGGGCCACTGACACGCTGGGAATTCCACCCCATGCGGACCGGAAGTCCCCGCGTTCGATCTTCTTCATTGCTGGTGGGCAGGGAGAATGATCGGTCGCCACTAAGTCGATCGTCCCTTCGCGAAGGCCGTGCCAGAGCGCCTCGCGGTTCTCGCGATTGCGAATTGGCGGCGCGCACTTATTCAGTGTGGCGCCGGTTGATATTCCTTCGGCACAAAGATGAAGGTAGTGCGGGCAAGTTTCCGTGGTGATAGGAAGCCCTCTGCGCTTGGCGTCTCGCAACATTGGTAATGCTTTGGAGGACGAAAGGTGTACAACGTGAATCCGGCATCCACTTTGCTCGCATAATCTAATCAACAGGTCAATCGCGGTGAGTTCCGCTTCGTCCGGCCGCGATTTCAAATAGGTTTCGTAAACGCGCCAGTCCGCCTGCGTCAGTTCCTGAGTCGCAGAATCAATCGGTCCGGGCAACTCTGCATGGACAAGCAAAGGCAATCCTGCCCTTTTCAAATAGGGAAGAGCTGCACGCACATGGTCTTCCTTTACCATCGTGAATTCTTCGATCCCAGGATGAATCAAAAAGCACTTAAACCCTAAAACTCCGGCAGATGTTAGTCCGGCAATCTCTTCGAGATTGTCAGCAACCAGGCCTCCCCAAGCTGCCCAGTCCACGTGGCACTGCCCTTGCGCAGCCTTTCGTTTGGCTTCCAGAGCTTCCGGTGAACTTGTGGCTGGCACGCAATTTAGGGGCATGTCCACCAACATCGTGTATCCTCCCGCAGCGGCTGCTCGCGTCGCCGTGCGAAAGCCTTCCCATTCGGTTCTTCCCGGCTCATTGATGTGAATGTGAGAGTCCACCAGGCCGGGAAGAATCGCCGAGTCGCCAAAATCCGTCACTTCAATTGAATTGGAAATTTCGTCGCGACGAATAACGCCAACAATTGTTTGCTCTTCGACAAGTACGGCAAAGGCACCGACCTCTCCGGGAAGGACAACTCGCGATGATGTGAAGGCTCGAACGGCCATAACCGCTTAAATGTCCATGTCGACGGGCACAATTAATGGACATCAGACTACAACAGGATTCCGGGCTGACCAATCCTTAGAGGCAATCCGATTCGATCGAATCAGAAAGTCCGTTGAACAGGAAGCGAAGCTCCTCGCCGCTCCCCTGTTTAGTTTTCGCCTAAAAGGCAAGCCGCAGCGTCATCTGGATCTGGCGCGGGCTGCCAATGGTTTTGTTTACAATTCCCAGGCCACTCGCGGTCGGCGACGAGTAAAGAGTCGAACCAAAGACCGGGAAATCGTTGAAGAATAGGTTTTGCGAGACATTGTCGATTGGGATGTCAAAGCTCGGCGTGTTCGTGAGGTTGAATACGTCGAAGCTGAACTTGAGCGAAGCCCTCTCGGTGAGCTGCGTGACCTTCACCACGGAGAGATCGGTTCGCTTTTGCCATGCTTGACGGAAGATATTCCGCTGACCGGTAGTGAAATTCGTCTCGTAAGTATCTCCGGCGGGAATCGCGCCGCCGAGATCACCGGGATTCAGAAGTGGAAGGGTGAAACACGCGGCATTGAGGGCGGGCAATCCGGGAGTGGCCCCGCTTGCGCCAGTGAGAGCTTTCGACGGCGTACACGAACCAAGCGGGACAATTGGATTTGTGATGCCGTCGGATGTTCCATAGAAGATGCCTCCTACCGCACCGGAGTAGTCGACGATGCTGTAAGGCTGGCCACTCTGGATAATAGCGAGACCCTCGATGGCCCAACCATCGGCAAATCTTCCCTTCAGGGACGTCTGCTCGAAAAACTTCGGGAGCTGGTACATGTACGTGAAGTTCATCACGTGCTTGCGGTCAAAGTCCGATAAACCGTACCCGCTGCGAAGATTGGTGGCGTTGTTTCCGTTATAGAACAAGCCCATGCCACTCTGTTCGTCCGTCGAGTGCGAGAACGTGTAGGAGAAGCCGACTTGCAGTCCGTGACTCAAGCGTTTTTCTATGTGCGTTTGTAGCGCGTTGTAAGCGGATACGCCCGCTGCGGTGTAAGACTCGGACTCCGACGAATAACCTATGTACGGGACGCGGAGGTCAACGTTGCCTCCCTCGTAAGTGGCGATCATGGAACTGCCATCCGGCAGGCCCATGAACCCGCAGCCGCTGGTAACCCCGCTTGCGTTGCAGGTCGGCGTATACGCACAGGCAGCGGCATTAAGCGTTGGATTACATCCCGGAGGCGCGAGGATGTTGTAGCCGTACGTGTAGTTCTGGCCGTGAATGGGCCGGCTTGACGTGGCGATTCCGGCCTGATTGAAAGGCACGGGGATCACCTCGTGACGCCCCAGGTTTCCCACGTAACCGACTTCGATCAAGAGATCCTTCCTCGGTTGCCATTGCAGGTCAAGGATCTGGTTGAAAGTGTAAGGGAGCTTATTTGCGCGGTTGTAGTCCGCAAACGCGAAGAGCTGCGAGCCATTCGCGATGGCCGCTGCGTTCGGCAGAACTATGCTCGCGGGATTACCAGTTGGAGGTGCCTGCAGAGTCGCGCCCCAAGGATTGTTGAACGACCCGCCATTAGGCGATCCCGGATCACACGTCGGAATGAAGGACTCGTAAAACGTTCCAATGGCGGTGCAAACCTGCGAGTTCACAAACGGCGGAGCCTGGTTAACTCCAAATGGACCGCCAGCGATTACGCCAGCAGCGACGCCAGGCGAAAGATACGTGAATAATTCGCCGCGGTCGTAATACATGCCCCAGCCCGCACGCACTACCACCTTGCCATGGAACCGGGTTGGACTCCATGCCAAGCCCACGCGTGGAGCAAGCCCCCATTGCCTGCCCGTTAGCGTGGAATTGCTGACGCCCTTGGTGGGGAATAGCTTGTTATTTCCGGCGATGATAAAGCCACTGTTTACGATCGCATCAGTCGCCGCGTCGTAGTTGTACAGGGAGGGCTCGAAATTGTACATGCGGCCATATTTTTCGGTAAGACCGCCATGATCGTCAAAGCGAAGACCTGCCGTTACGCTGAGGTTAGAGCGAAGTTGAAACTTATCCTGTAAGTACGCCCCCGTATCCTTTGCGCGATAGTAACGATTGGCGTCGCCTTGCAGGAACGCGCTGGTGACGAATCCGTTTGGACTATAGGAGGTTTCCAGTCCCTGCAAGAATTGCGAGAAATCCGCGAAAGCGATAGTGCCTTTGTTGGTGCGTTCGTCGCGTGTATTGAGCTGCGTGTAAGCGAAGCTGCCTCCGAATGTAAAGGTGTGTCTGCCACGCGTCCAGATCGCGTTTGCCGATGGCATGAACCGGTTTTGGAAGACGCCGGTAAAAGCCCCCTGTGAATTGGCGCCATCGCCGATATTCATGCCCGCGTTCGGCACGAAGTTCACATTGTAGGCAGCAGAGTTCCCGTAATTGTCCACGATCGACAACCCGGGGAAGAAAGTGGAGCCAAACGTGTTGATGGTGGAGTTCTGTGCGGACAAGCCGGTGAGATTCTGCACGTAAGTAGAGAATTGCTGTGGCGTAAAGGGTTGCGCAATGGTGCTATAGACCTTTTCACGAAGAAAACCGAAAACTTCCGCGATGCTCAAATTCGGCGTAAGCATCTGCGTATTTGTGATGGAAGCGACCTGGCTGCCGGCATCCAGGTGCTGCGTGAATCCGGGAGATCCGGAATAGGCGTACGGGGCAATGCTGGGGTCGTGCTGATAATAATATTTCAGCGCCAGCGTGTCCTTGGAATTCACGATCCAATCAAGATTCGAGACCGCCTGATTGGCCAGGAAATAGGCCGTTCCCGTGGTGAACGTATTCTCCGGGAAGTTGATCGTGGGCGTGAAACTTCCGGCCGAAGGAATCAGATATTGCCCGTTCGGGAGTTTGTAGTTCAGCAGCCCGAATGCGATTGGACTGATATCGCCGGCGGCCGTGCCCACTGTTGGGTTAACGGTTGCCGATGACGGAAAATTGCCGTTCACTAGCGCCGCAAGCGCTGCCGCACTCCGGTCATTCGTCAGTCCGGGAGGTACTGATACGCGAGAGCTTCCAGTCTCTTGGTCGGAATTATGGGTGTGCTGGAATCCAAGGTAGGCAAAAAGCTTGTTCTTAATAATGGGAGCTCCCAGTTCGCCGCCCGCGGTGTAACGATGAAGTTGCGGAACTTTGTCGCTTGCGGGAATGTTGGGATCGGCGTTGTAAAAAAAGGGCGCAGCGTTCAGCGCGTTGGTTCCGCGATGCACGTACGCACTCCCGTGGAAATTGTTGGTTCCGGAGGAAGTACTCATGTCGATGTGCGCGCCGCTCGTGGAGCCTTGCTGGGCGTCGTACATGGAAGTGTTCACGCGGAATTCCTGGATCGTCTCCGCAGCCGGTGTGGGCAGTGCTTGCCCAATCGCCAGGTAAGGGGAGGCGGTGCTTTGGATGGGCTCCGCGGTGGTGCTGGAAAGGCTGGCCGCTCCGCCGATTCCCGTGTTGTTCACGATGCGTGCGGACGCCACCGAGCTGGTGCTTTTCCCGTTGAAGAGATTGCTGGCATCCACACCATTCATCATGAACGTGTTGCTGGTGTCGCGCTGACCGTTGGCCCAAATGGGTTGGTTGCCCAAGCCGCTGTTGACGCCATTTCCGGCGGAGAGTTCGGCATTCACACCGGGAGACAGAATCGCCAACCCAGTAAAGCTGCCGGTTGGCAGCGGCACGGCTTCAAGTTCCTCACGATCCAAGACGTAGCCATTGGTAGTATCCACGGAATTCATCAGCGGGCTGGCTTCGACGGTGACCGTCGTGCCCACTTCTCCGACTTTCAGCGACGCATTCACCGTCGCCGTGCGGTCGGCCTGGACGAGGATAGATGGAATTCTTACGGTCTGGAAACCGCTGTGGCTGAGGACCAGCGTATACGTCCCGATCGGAAGATTCACAAAGTCGTAGCTGCCGGCATCGTTGGTCTTCTGCACGCGAGTCAAGGTGGTCTGATCGTTGACCAGGCTCACGGTCGTATCAACCAGTGTGCCTCCCAAACTGTCGGTTACAGTGCCGGTTATGCCGCCGAGGGTTTGTTGCGTCACAGCTGGGGGTGGGAGAAGAAGAGCGAAACACCAACAAAGGCAGGATGCGAAAAAGAAGAAAAGTCTACCTCGTGTCTTGCTCATTCGCGGTGCCTCCAAACGTTCCTGGAACAACCTGCAACCGTCATCGAGAGGCACACCAAGCCCTGGTGATCCAATGAATTTTGGCTTCGCTTGGCTCCCGTATGACGAAATTGTTGCGAGGAAGCTATGCCAAATCTTTGCGGAACCGAAACGCAATATTTCGTTTTCTCGTATTCGTTTTTTGATTTCGCGCTTTTGCATTCCTCGCGTTGCAAGAAATCCTGCAGGTGGTGCGAGCGGCGTTACCTTTCGGCGTGGGCTTTAACCTTCGGACAAGGCCGCTTTCTTATTCCGCGCCTTCAAGAAAAACCACGATAGCCCCGCGAGCAGATAAGCCAGATAGATGTAGGGGAGTTTGCCGTACGGTCCTTCCGGAACTGGATACAGATTTCCAACCAGCGCCAGCAGCATTGCGCCGAACGCCAGCCAAGGAACGACTTGTGCGCCGCGGCGGTAGGCGTTGTGCTCTCGCAAGTAACCTGGCAGCGCCCCGCTTACCAAAGCGTACGTCACAATAAAGCCGTAGGTCGCCAACGAGCCCATCCAACCGTAAACGTCCAAGCCGCTGGCGCCGCGAGCAGCCAGGATTGCAACCGGCAGAACCGCCGCCGTTCCCGTAACCAAAATCGCAAAACCTGGAGTTCCATTTCGCGCATGCGTCTTGCGAAATGACCCGTGTGCAAGTCCGTTGTGAGCCATCAGAAGAAGCACACGAGCGGCCGCCGTGATACAAGCGAGTGTCCCTGCGAACGTACTCACTAACGCGCCCATATCGATCAACGGACCGAACAGGCGCAGTCCGCCAACTTGCGCCAGCACACGCATCGGGGCCTGACTCGTCGCTAAATCCTGCCCCACGCTGCGCAACCCAAGCACTTCGGCATAAGCACATGCGATGAATATGGCCCCAGCGAGAAGCGCACTTTGAATGACGGCCCGGGGAATAGTCCTTAGAGGATTGCGTGCTTCTGAACCGAGTGTCGTAGCGCTCTCGAAGCCCACAAAGCTGAACAGCGCCAAGACCAAACCCAGCCGCAGTCCGCTGCCGCTCATACCTCGCAGTCGGAGTTGCTGCCAGTCCAGATGCCAGCCCTGCTTTAGTAAGACCAAAGCAATGACGATCAAAATAAATGACACCGAAATTGCTTCGATCCACAACATCAGCCGCGCGGAAATCTTCACGTCGCGCCAGGCGATCCATACGGACAGCGCTGTCACAATGACCGCAAGGAATACCGTTGACGCGCCGTGCCCCGTCGCGTCTCGCAGCAGAACGTTTCCGTAGTGATAGAAACCCCCGATTACACTTGCTCCCGTTGCAACATAGGCGAGGAGCAGGCTCCAAGCCGCTGTCGCTCCCAGTGACGGCGGCAGAACCATGGAGGCGTACGTGTAGAGTGAGCCCGGCGACGCAGAGTAGCGCGCAAATTTCCCGACGCACATCGCTACCAGCAGAATTGCGCCTGTTGCTAAAACGTACGCGAGCCAAGTGCCGTTACCCGCGAGAGCGCAAACCAGTGGAATAGTTGCCACCGGAGTGGTGGTTGGCGCGATTGTGGACACCGACTGCGCAAGCGTCTCCATTGGAGAAAGCACTTCGCGCCGCAATCCATAGCCCATCTCAGGATGCCCTTGCGCCATATATCCGCGACCATCCCTTCTTATGCTGGGAAATTGCGCAAGAGGATATCACGGCTGAATTTTTGGCATTTCGATGCTTGCGATTCAAATACCTGTTTCGGTGAATTTGTTCATTGCAAGCCAAGTGGATTGCTTCCTGACCGCGGATGCGCTATTTATCCCGCGACTCAAAGTCACGGCTTGTCTATTTTTCAGCCTGTGCGGTTGGCCCTGCTCATCTCAAGGCTTGTAATCGGGTTCGCTCTGTTTCGGAGAATCTAGCTTGCTGAAACGCTTTCAGCTTCACGAAAACCGCACCACCGTACGGCAAGAATTGCTCGCCGGCCTGACAACGTTCATGACCATGGCGTATGTCGTCGTGGTGAATCCGCGCATCCTCTCGGAAGCTGGGATGCCCGTCGATGGAGTCCTATTCGCCACGTGCGCTTCCGCCGCAGTCGCAACATTGATCATGGGCTTGTGGGCCAACTATCCCATCGCTCTCGCCCCAGGCATGTCTCTCAACGCTTATTTCGCTTACTCGATCGTGATTGGCCGTGGCATTCCGTGGCAAACGGCCCTCGGCGTGGTCTTTCTTTCGGGCCTTCTCTTTCTCATCCTTACGCTCACGAAAGTGCGCGAGCAAATCGTCAATGGCATTCCGGATTGCCTCAAGCACGGAACCGCCGGAGGCATCGGCCTCTTCATTGCCTTCATCGGCTTGCGCAACTCAAAAATTATCGTCGCCAACCCGGCTACATTTGTTGCCTTTGGCAAGATTTCCGACCCGCAGGTCCTCTTGGCCGCCATCGGCTTGATTTTTATCGCCATCCTCGTGGCTCGCCGCTTCAGCAGCGCCATTCTGCTCGGAATTTTGGCAATCACCATAGCGGGAATTCCGCTGGGCCTGGCGCATTGGCCCGACCATCTTTTCTCTTTGCCTCATCCCGGTGGGACGCTCCTAAAGCTCGACCTGCGCTCCGCCGCGAACCTCGGCCTCGGCGACTTGATCTTCGTTTTCTTCTTTGTAGATCTCTTTGACAACGTGGGCACCCTAGTCGGCGTTTGCGAAGAAGGCGGCTTCCTGATCGACGGCAAACTCCCCCGCGCCAGCCGTGCTTTGCTCGCCGACGCTTTCGGAACCATCTTCGGCGCGCTAACCGGCACGTCCACCGTCACTAGCTACATTGAAAGCGCCGCGGGAGTGGCCGCCGGCGCACGCACCGGCCTGGGCAATGTGGTCATCGCTGCCCTTTTTCTTCTAGCCATGTTCTGCGCGCCCCTGATCGCCGCGATTCCCATCTACGCTACCGCTCCAGCCCTTATTCTTGTAGGTGCTCTCATGTGTGGTTCTATCGCTCGCGTTCGTTGGGACGACTTCAGCGAGGCCTTTCCAGCATTTCTTACCCTCGTCGCCACGCCGCTTACCTTCAGCATCGCGACCGGACTCAGCCTTGGCCTCCTCTCCTTCACCTTCATAAAGCTCGGTACCGGCAAGTATCGCGAAATCAGTCCGCTCATCTGGGTTCTCAGCCTACTCTTTCTCCTCCGTTACGCGTTTCTAGGCAGTGAATAGTTTTCAATCAGCGCGCGAAATGGTTTGAAGCACAACCTTCGCCGCTGCTGTCAGAGAAGAAGGACTTCGATTGTGTTACACTCCGCGGCCTGCGATGTCGTTGAAGGGGAAGGTAACCGTTAATCGTTTGAATCGGTTTAACATTGACGGTCGCACATCATTTAGTGGATTGAATTCGTTCAATACTTTTCGGAGAGAACTTATGCGACGTTGTTGCTTTGCTCTAACCCTGGCTGGACTGCTCTTGACCGGTGTGGCTGTCGCGCGCGCGGATGAGCCCTCGAAGGCCTATCTTCATAAGGACTGGCAAATTCAATCCTCGTGCGCAGTAAAAGCGAGTGGTGCTGAGATTTCCGCGCCGGGTTTCGACGCAACCGGCTGGCATCATTCTGATATTCCTAGCACCGTGGTCGGTGCTTTGGTTACCGACAAAACCTATCCCGACCCGGATTACGGCGTGAACCTGAAATCCTTTCCAGGGATGAACTATTCCTCGAAGAGTTTTTTCGCGAATCAAGACATGCCCAAGGACAGCCCTTTTCGCTGCACCTGGTGGTTTCGCACCGAATTCACGCCTCCAGCCGATGCGGAGCACAAAACCAACTGGCTGAATCTTCTTGGCATCAACTACCGCGCAAACATCTGGCTCAATGGGCGGAAAATTGCGGACGCCAATGACGTGGCCGGCACCTTCGCTACTTTCGAATTCAACGTCAGCAAGTCTCTCCATCCCGGCGCGACGAACGCGTTGGCGCTGGAAATATCGGCGCCGGGTAAGAACGATTTGGGAATCACCTGGGTCGACTGGAATCCGACTCCGCCTGATAAGGATATGGGCATTTGGAAAGAGGTGTTTCTTAGTTCCACCGGGGATGTTTCTCTGCGCAATGCGTTTGTGACTTCCAAACTCGACTCAGACTACAAAAATGCCGCGCTGACCATCAGCGCTGATTTGCGCAACGTCGCGGACCATCCCGTCAATGGAATACTCCGCGCGGAAGTCGATGGAAAGGAAGTGAGCCAGCAGGTTTCGCTGAACGCCGGCGAAACAAAAACCGTCACTTTTGCGGCGGAACAATTTGCGCAACTCAACCTGGAGAACGCCAGGATTTGGTGGCCTTACACGATGGGCGAGCCGAATCTCTACACCGCGAAGCTCTCTTTCGAAATAGGTAATCAGACTTCCGATGCTGCCATCGTCAGCTTTGGGGTGCGCGAGGTAACCTCCGAGTTCACGAACAAGGGCTACCGCCTGTTCAAGATCAACGGTCGCAAAGTCCTGATTCGCGGGGCAGCGTGGGCGCCCGACATGCTATTGCGTTGGTCTTCCAAGCGGCTCGATGCCGATTTGAATTACGTTCGCGATATGGGCTTGAACACCATTCGCCTTGAAGGCCGCATCGATCGCGAGGAACTCTTTGAGAAGGCGGATCGCCTTGGAATCCTAGTCATGCCGGGATGGACCTGCTGCGACGCTTGGGAGAAATGGAGCAACTGGAAAGAGGAGCAGCACAAAATTGCCGCCGAGTCGCTGCGCAGCCAGATCCGTATACTCCGCAATCACCCCAGCGTTTTTGTATGGCTATACGGCAGCGATGGACCGCCGCCCGCCAACGTCGAGAAAATGTATTTGGACATCCTCAAGGACCTGAGTTGGCCCAATCCGTCCGTGTCATCCGCGAGCGCCACGGCCACCACCGTGACCGGGCTGTCCGGCGTGAAGATGACCGGCCCCTATGAGTATGTGCCACCGGTCTATTGGCTTGCCGACACCAAGGCCGGCGGAGCCTACGGCTACAACACCGAGACGAGTCCCGGGCCCGCGATTCCTCCCCGCCAATCCCTCGAACGCTTTATTCCCAAAGATCATTTGTGGCCGATCGATGATGTCTGGAATTTTCATTCGGGCGGCGAACGCTTCACGACCATCAACGTCTTCACCGACGGGCTGAACCGCCGCTATGGCACCGCGACTTCTCTCGACGACTACGAGCGCAAAGCGCAGGCCGTCACCTATGACGGACAGCGCGCCATGTTCGAGGCCTACGGACGCAACAAATACACCGCGACTGGCGTGATTCAGTGGATGCTGAATAATTCCTGGCCATCGCTGATCTGGCATCTCTACGACTACTATCTCGTGCCCGCCGGCGGATATTTCGGCACAAAGAAGGCCACCGAGCCGATTCACGTTCAATATTCCTACGACGACAATTCCGTTGCCGTGGTGAATAGCACCTATGAATCCGTGCAAGCGGTGAATGTCAGCGCGAAGCTCTACAACCTGGATGCGAAGGAGAAGGGCGCCCGCCAGGGCACCATGAACGTAGCGCCCGACAGCAGCACGAAAGCATTCGACCTGCCAAAGGTCGATGATTTGACGAAAACGTACTTCCTCCGCTTGCAACTGCACGACTCGGCCGGAAAGCTCCTGAGCGATAATTTTTATTGGCTCTCAACAAAGCCGGACGTCCTCGACTGGAAGCACAAAAAAGATACCGTGTACACGCCGCAAGCAGAGTTCGGCGACCTGACCGGTCTGAACTCGCTGCCTGAAACAAAGCTGGACGTTACTTCCTCGAAGGAAGCAACCGGCGGCAAGGCTGGCGTGCGCGTCAATGTCCGCAATCCCACCGCGAACATCGCATTCATGGTGCATCTCCGTATGACGCGCGGTAAGGGCGGCGAAGACTTGACGCCAATTTTCTGGTCCGACAATTATTTTTCGCTTTTGCCCGGCGAGCAGAAGCAAGTCACCGCTACCTACGACACCTCGGATCTCGAGGGCAAAACTTCGGTTCTCGAGATCGACGGTTACAACGTCGCCGCCCAAAGCACGGAATTGCCATAATCCGCCGACCCCACAAACAAAAATAGTGCAGCGCCCTAACAGCAACTTGACTTTGTGGTGACACCCGCGAACCTGCTGAAACCTACATTGGCACGTGGCGGCGCGCTGGTTTAGCACTCAACCTCGCGCCGCCGCCGTGGAGTTCACGGCCAGAGCAACTCGATCATCGACGTTACCCAAGCGGCAATTCCTATCTCAGCGGAGTTGCGGCGAACAATACAACCGAAGCAGACAGCAATTTGTGATCCTGAACTTTATTCTCGACCACATTTGCTGGGTCTTGCTGGTTTACCGGGTAGGTAGAGGTGTGCGAACACCATTTCAAAGCTTGCATTGATTTCAAATAAGGAGAAAAAGATGAAGAAGGATGAAACTGTATTCAGCGGCCGCAAGAATCGCCGGTCGTTTCTGAAAAATGGCATGGTCGCTGCCGGTGCCATGACCGCTGGCGCCGGATTAGTCTCCGGCTCGGCTGCATTCGCCGACGAAAATGACCGCGCTCCCATCACCAAGGGCGACATCGCTATCTTGACTTTCCTCAGCGCCCTCGAGCAGGTCGAAGCCGATCTCTGGATTCAATATGCCGAACTCGGCGGACCGACTCCCGCAGTGCCGACCTCGTTCGGGCTCTCCCCCATCGATCTGGAACAAAACGGCAAGAAAATCGTCACCGGACTTGCGCCCGCCTACATCACCGGCCTCCAAGTCCTCGACACCGACATGCCCCAGTACATTGCGGACAACACCGACGACGAAATCAGCCACCACCGATTTCTCAACAACTACCTCGCTTCCAAGGGCGCGAAGACCATTGACCTAAGCTCGTTTGCCATTCTTCCTCCCAGCCGCGTCAGCGGCGTTCCGCAAACCGGCCGCCTGACTAACCTTAAGCAACTCACCGTCGACACCACCTGGTGGACTCGCTACCGTAGCGATGACCAGAACCCCGATCTCGGCGGCAAATTCCAGAACGCCGTGCCCGATCTCGCCAGGGGAAAGCATCCCGCCATCCCGGAAAGCGATGCCGATCTCGTCCTGGACGCCCAGGGCAACATCTCCACGCACCTTCAGGCCATCGCCAACACCGCCGGTTTCCACTTTTGCTTCATCGAGCAAGGCGGCTCGAGTCTCTACCCGACCCTGGCACAGAAAGTCACCAACCTGGAAGTTCTCCGCATTCTCCTAAGCATCGGCCCCAGCGAAACCATGCACTTCCAGGTCTGGCACGACAAAGCGGGAAACGCACAGATCCTTACCGACGGCGATTTGTCTTTCCCGGACCTCAACAGTGGAATCAACCCCAACGGTGGCAGCCAGACCAAACAGGAAGTAGCCAATGAGTTTCAAACCAACCTCATCATGCCGGAACCAACCGTCTTCCTTCATAAGGGCTTGGGACCCGTTTCCGTCATTCGTCCCACTACCGAAGCTGGTGGTGGCGGCGCAGTCGCCGCGGTCGTCAGCTTCGTCGAAGACGGACTCTTCCTCGATCCGGCGACAGGCAAAAACAGCGGTATCGTCGCAAAGTTGATGACTCTCGCGGAGGAAGCAGACGACGCGCGTCGCGGTTTCTAGTCTCGCGCGACCAGCGTCTTCTCCGATCGGACCCAGGCCAGTTTCGGTCTGGGTCCTTTCTTTTCGCTCGGTTGTTTCGTTGGCGGTCTTCGTGCAATATCTTCGCCATGACTCTCCGGTTGTGCCTGGCTCTAACCTTATTCTCTGCGCTCCCCGCCTCGCCTCACATTTCTACTCAGCTCCACACAAGCGCTCTTTCTGTCAGCGCCGCTACCGAGCACGGCTCGGCGCCTGTCGATGAAAAACTTGCCGCCGACATCCTCGCCCGCATTGAAAAAAGCGGCGCGGACGTCGCCGTCGCATTTCACACGCTAGATGGGAAAGGCGAATGGTTCTCGCGCGCCGACGAAGTCTTTCACGCCGCCAGCACCATGAAAGTCCCCGTAATGATCGAGCTCTTTCATCAGGTGCGCGAAGGCAAGCTAAAGCTCGACGATCCGTTGCCCATCAAAAATGAATTTCACAGCTTGGCCGACGGCTCGATTTTCACGCTCGATCCCACGGACGATTCCGAAGCAGATCTGTACAAAGCCGTCGGCCAGACCCGCACCCTCAGCCAGCTCTGCGAGCTGATGATTACCGTAAGCAGCAATCTTTCCACAAATCTCCTCGTTGAGAAGCTTGGCGTCGAAAATATCCGCGCGTCCGTGCATTCCCTCCACGCCGATGGAATGAACGTTCTGCGCGGCGTCGAAGACAACAAAGCCTACGAGAAGGGAATGAACAACACCACCACCGCTCGCGGTTTGCTCATCCTTCTCGAGGCCATCGCTAAAGGCCGGGCCGTCGACCCCGATTCCTCGCGCCAAATGGTTGACATTCTCGCCCGCCAGAAATCCAACGAAGCCATTCCTGCCGGTCTGCCTCCTGGCCTCCGCGTCGCGCACAAAACCGGTGAACTAACCAAGATTCATCACGACGCCGCCATTGTCTACGGGCCGCATCCTTTTATTCTCGTCGTTTTGGTACGCGGCATCCCCGAATCCAAAGACAGTGCCGCGCTGATGGCCGATGTCGCCCGGCGCATCTATCAGTCCACCCAATAAATACATCTTCTAGCCTTGGTGCGACATCAAACGCATTAGTACCGCGAGGGGCCGCCCGATCTTCTGATCAGTTAATTTTGCTGGTCAGGCGGGGAAAAATCGGCGAAAATCTCGCGCATCACGCCGAGAGGGGAATTACTACAATGAAGTGTTTCGGACGTTTTGTTGCCACAGCCGCCCTGGGTCTTCTGTTTGTCACCGCCTTTGCAAAAAGCGCGGCCGCCGACACCTTAGAACTAAAAGATGGCCGCGTCCTGCAGGGCCGCTATCTTGGCGGCACGCAAGCCGTGCTCCGTTTTGAAATCGAAGGCAATATCCAAACCTTTGGCGTCAACGATATCGTCGCGTTGACCTTCACTCATGGCGGCGGCAGCGCCTCCGTGGCCCCCGCGCCCGCATTGGCTCCTACTAGCCCCGCGCCCCTCGCCCAGGCGCAACCCATTCCCGTCGGCGGCAGCATGACCATCCCTGCAGGTCAACCCATTCTAGTGCGCATGATTGATAGCGTGGACTCCTCCAAAAACCACGTCGGCGACATCTTTCACGCCAGCCTCGAAACCGATCTCACCGTCAACGGCGCCGTAGTGGCTCGCAAAGGCACGGATGTCTACGGCCGGTTGGCCGAGGCTAAGGAAGCCGCCCACATAAAGGGCAGCTCCGAGCTACAACTCGAGCTAACCCGCATGGTCATTGACGGCCGCGACTATCCCGTCGTCAGCAGTGATTACACGCTGCAAGGCAAGGGTCGCGGCTCGAACACCGCAAAGAAAGTCGGCGGCGGCGCGGCTCTCGGCGCCATCATCGGCGCGGTCGCAGGTGGTGGCAAAGGCGCGGCGATTGGTGCCGGTGTCGGTGCAGGCGCCGGGGGCGCAGTACAAGTGCTCACCCGCGGCCAGCAGGTCAAAGTCCCCAGCGAAACTCTCCTGGAGTTCCGCCTACAGCAGCCTGCGACCGTTACCGTAGCGCAAAACTAAGCCGCTTGCAGCGAGCGTTGAAGCAGTTAATCCTCGCTGTCACATCTCGATAGATTCAACCGGACGCGCTCGAACCATTTGGAACGGGCGCGTCTCGCATTTCCGCATCTCTGTATTGCCCACCCTTCTGTATAATCGCCCCCTATTTCATCTGAGCCCGTATTCCTGAGGAGGTTTCATGTCTGAGCCATCTTACGATGAGTTGAAAGCCCGTCTGGCCGAACTCGAAAAGCAGGGAGGCGCTCGCCGCACCGGTCAGCTCGATTTCCGCGTCGGCGAAAAAGGTGGCGTGAGCGTCTACGGTCTCGGCCGCTTTCCGGTCACTCTCTATTACGAACAGTGGACCCGCCTTCTCGACGCCAGCACGCAATTGCGCGCCTTCCTCGAAGAGAACAAAACCGCCGGCAAACTCAAGCTCAAGGAGAAATAGTGAAGAATTTCCTGCTGGGTGTCCTGTTCGCGTCCCTTGTGCTCGTCGTCGGCGGTCTCGCTTATCTGCGGCTCGGATATGCGGAAGTACGCGCCGATATTCCTCCCGGCAGGTGGGAGACCGCGATGATGTTCTCTTCCGTCCATGCCTCCGTTCGGCGTCGCGCGCCGGAACTTCCCAATCCCGTTTCTCCCACCGATGAAAATCTGATCGCCGGCGGAAAGATTTACCGCAACGAGTGTGCCGGCTGTCACGGAACGCCGGGCAAGCCAGATTCGGGAAACTCGTTGTATCCACCCATTCCGCAGCTCCCCATAGCTGGCACTACTTACACGGAAGCCCAAGTCTTCTGGGTCGCCAAGCACGGAATCCGCCTTTCCGGCATGTTCGCCAACGGCTTATGGGATTCCGACCAGAAATTATGGACTGTGGCCGCCTACATCAAGCGCATGAATTCGCTCCCCGCCCATGTTCAGCAGGAGCTAGCCAAGCCCGAGCCGCCGAAATAGGAGGTGCGACGATGATGACTAGGTTGCGAAGCGGCTTAATTTTGGTCGCGTGTAGCATCGGGATTTCTCTTTTAGCGTCCAGCTTCCTCGTTGCGCAAACGCCTTCGCCGGCTTTGCTCGTCCTCGAAAAAAGCGACAATATCCTCGCGATCGTCGATCCCGGGTCGCTTAAGATTGTTGCCCGCGTCCCCGCGGGACCAGATCCTCATGAAGTAGAGTCTTCGTCCGACGGCAGACGCGCGTACATTTCCAACTACGGTGGCTCCGACAGCACCTTGCACACCATCTCTGTGGTCGATCTCCTTGCGCAAAAAGCTCTGCCTCCCATTGATCTCGGTGCTCTCCGCTCGGCCCATGGATTGGCTTTCGCCGGCGGCAAGCTCTATTTCACCGCGGAAACCAACAAGGTCGCTGGCCGCTACGACCCCGCAAAGCAAACCATCGATTGGCTGATCGGCACCGGTCAAGACAGAACGCACATGGTCGTCGTTTCTCCGAATCTCGACCGCGTCTTCACCTCTAACGTAAGCTCCGCAACCATCAGCATCATCGAACAAGTCGACGCACCAAGTTTTGGCCCGCCGCCCGGCGCTCCCGCAGGCTCCGCCCCGCCTCCTGGTCCTCCCCCCAGCGCTCCGCGAAAAACCTGGCGCATAACAAACGTCGCAGCAGGCCGCGGCTCCGAAGGTTTTGACCTTTCCCCCGACGCCAAACAAATTTGGGTAGCCAACGCGCAGGATGGCACCGTGACAATCATCGACGTCGCCACGAAAAAGCCCTTGCAAACTTTCCCAATTCCGGTGCGAGGCAATCGCCTCAAGTTCACTCCCGACGGCAAGCAAGTGTTAGTCTCCGGCAGCCCCTCCGGCCAATCTAAGGCAAACGTAGTGATTCTGGATTTCGCGACACACAACGAAGTAAAAACCTTCGACCTGGGCGGCGGCTCCGCAGGCATCCTCATCCCTCCCGACGGCTCCCGCGCCTACATAGCCGTAAGCGCCAAAGACGAAGTAGCAGTTGTAGACCTAAAGAAGCTCGAAATCGCCGGCCACATCCCAACAGGCAAAGGCCCCGATGGCCTGGCCTGGGCCGTCCAGAAATAATCACCCGACGCCGCAATGTCTCGAGGAAACTGAGGGCGAGGCTTTTCCTTCGTCTTTTCTTTTCTTCGTTCTCCCTTTCAAGGCGCTACAGCGTCCTTTCCCATCAGGCCACCATCCGTCGTGATTTATACAAACACTAGACCGACACTTGGCCTTGGTCGTTGCACTGATTTTGTACACCGCGCGAATGGTTGCGGCGGTCCCCCAGAATGACGTAACGAGATCACAGCCCAATTCGTCACATGGATGGCGATCGAGTTGGGTTGCAATAGCATCGCGATGATGCAAAAGGGCCCGCAAAACTTTCCGCCGCAGAACACGTACCTCCACGGTGACCGGTGTCTGTCTGGCGTCAGAGTAAGAAACCCAATTTGAACAAGGTTTTGGCGATTTGCCAGCGCTCTAAGCCCATTTCCTTGCTTCGGCGCTCAAATCACTCCTGCAGACTATGGAGCTTTGTCCTCGCAGCAATCTCCCTGATACTTGCAGCCTCTCACGGAGCTCCAGCCCACGATACGCCCCAGGAACCTGCGGCCGAAAAACCCGCGCCCGCCCATTATCTGAACACGCAAACTGGCGTGGAGTATGTTGGCGACCAGGTTTGCGGTTCGTGCCACTCCGTTGAATTCAAAAGTTTCAAGCAAACTGCGATGGGTAGATCGGCTTCGATTCCCTCGCAGGACGATCTGCAGTCTTTGGCAAAGCCCGTTACCTTCTCCAGCAGTACCCTGAACCGCGCCTATAGCGTTTACGCCCGCAACGGCAAAATGTACCACGAGCAATCTCAGCGCGACGCCAACGGCCAGCTTGTTTTTTCCGAGACACATGAAATCGCCTATATTGTGGGCGCTGGCGAGGTCGGCAAGAGCTATCTGGTCGCCAATGGCGACGCCTTCTTCGTCTCACCGATTTCTTTCTACACTCGCATTAACGGATGGGATCTTTCTCCGGGATATGAAGCGTCTGCGTTCCGGGACTTCACCCGCCCGGCTCTCGAATTATGCGTGGACTGCCATACTGGACAACCCCGCTTCGTTGCGGACAGGCCGAACCACTTTCAGCAACCTCCCTTCCGATTTCTGAGCATTGCCTGTGAGCGTTGTCATGGTCCCGGCGCGCTCCATGTCAAACAACGCAAGGACCGCCTTCCCCCTGAGGGTCCGATCGACTACGCCATTGTTAACCCCGCGACCATGCCCGCGGAAATCCGTGACGATGTCTGCGCGCAGTGCCACTTCCTCGGCGACGCCCGCGTCCTGCGGCCGGGCAAAAACTCTCTCGACTTCCGGCCCGGAACACCGCTGGACAAAGTCGTCGCCATCTTTTCCGTTCCTGCAAAGATCAAGGGAGACCGCTTCACCGCTCTGGATCAATTTGAACAGCTAAGAATGAGCCAGTGTGCGATCGCCAGCAAAGGGCGCCTCGGTTGCATCACCTGCCACGATCCGCACGTGCAATTGCACGGGGCCGAGGCGGCACAGGACTTCCGCGCGCGGTGCCTCACTTGTCATAAGGTCGACTCGTGCCGCGCGCCTCTTGCCAGTAGACAATCCACTTCGCCGCCAGACAGTTGCGTGGCCTGCCACATGCCAAAACAGCAGCTCCAGAATATCAGCCATGCCTCGGCGACAGATCACCGCATTCTTCGCGAGCCCTCGGAGAATCTGCAGGCCCGCGATCCGGTTTTGCCGGCGCCCTCGGAAGATCTTATCTACATTTCCAGGCCGCTTGGCTTTGCAGACGCAAAACCCGATTTGCGAAGTCTGGCTCTCGCCTATCCTCAAGTCGCGGGAAAATATCCGGTACTAAGGCAAAAAGGCTTTGCCGCGCTCCAGCAAGCGGCGCGCGAGCTTCCGGACGACGCCGAAATTCGAGCTACCTATGGGCTAATTCTGGCCGTCGCGCAACCCGGCGAAGCAGCCCGCGCAGCCGATGCTTTGCAAAAAGCCATGGACCTCGGTTCGAGATCTCCCGAGGTTCGCTGTAAGTTGGCAGACCTTCGTCTCCAGCAGGGACAAGTTATGCCGGCGATCGACCTATATAAACAATCCATCCAAATCGAGCCATTTTATAGGCCCGCTTACGTCGACCTCGCCCGAGCCTATCTCATCGCGAAGGATCTCGATAACGCTTACGAAATTCTCGGCCGCCTCCTGAAAATAGACTCCGGAAACGATGCCGCCCGCCAAGCCTGGCTCAAGCTCGCGCCCCCTCCCGACGACCACCCTTAGACTTCACCCCGCAATCGATGACAGGGCGGGACCAGGCGGGTGGCAAAGAGATTCGATGAGTTCCTCGTTCGTCAGAATCGAAGCGCAAAAGTAAGACGGGGTGCCGCACCCTTTGCCTTTTAAGGGTGATGACATGAGGCAGGCGCCTCCGTGCCTGGGCAGATGTATGC
>Ga0210408_10000350_pt1 | contig 63075 bp, 55 predicted proteins | sample IncBWH4MmetaG_FD_155471 | JGI IMG/M metagenome (GOLD analysis project Ga0210408, IMG submission 155471) | Forest soil microbial communities from Barre Woods Harvard Forest LTER site, Petersham, Massachusetts, United States - Inc-BW-H-4-M | ecosystem: Environmental > Terrestrial > Soil >... | reverse complement strand
GCTTCACCCCTGCCCTCGCGGGCAACGGCACACGGCTCGGGGCCGATGTGGATCGCTACTCCTTCATCGTAGTGGACTTGCACCACCTACTCCTCGCCGGTCTCCCGGCGCATCATCCAGTAAACACCGGCCGCGGTCATAATTGAAAGGCCTGCGTTTACTGGATCGCCCGCTTTCGCGGGCGATGACGACCGAGAGATCATTATCGCCTGCCGCTAACGCACTCTACAATACTACATCGATCGCGGCGGGCGTGCCGGGCGGCAGCGGACGCGGGTCGACTTCGACGATGCCGTCGCGTAGCCGCACCGGATAGGTGACGAGCACCTCGGTGAACGGCGGCGGCGCGCGGCCGTCCTCGAGCCGGTACTCGAAGCCATGCCACGGGCAGGTGACGCAGCCGTTGATGATGCGGCCTTCGCCGAGTGGGCCGTTCTGGTGGGCGCACAGGTTGGTGAGCGCGCCGACCCGCGCGCCGTCGCGGAACACGGCGATGCGTTCGCCCCCGGGAGCGGTGACGATGCGGGCGGCCTTGTCGGGGATTGTCTCCGGCGGGCCGACGGGGATCCAGCCGCCCTCGCCTGGCTTGCTGCCGCGATCGCCTCTGCGCTCGCGCCGGCCGGCGATGAGATGAAGCCCGGCGACCCATACGAAGGCGCCGCCGATGAGCAGCGGGACCAGCGGACTGCGGTTTCCCTGCATGGCGCCAAGGGCGACGTGCATCACCACGATCCCGTAGGCGAGGTAGACGAGCATGTGCATGGCCTTCCAAACCGGCGGGGTGAGGAAGACGAGCCAGAAATCGTGGCTCGTCGCCGCGAGCAGCAGCAGGACCATAAGCGCCGCGATGCCGAGGGTCTTGTACGGGAAGCCGATGAATTTGCCGTAGGCCGCGGCGTTGGAAAGCTCGGCGGCCAGGCCCGGCAAGGCGTCCTGCACCGCAAACCACTCGAACACCGACCAGCCGTGCACGGCCGCGATGCAAAACGTCAGCACGCCGAAGTGGCGGCGATTGTAGAGCAGCGGCAGGAAGCGTGAATCAAGCCGCGCCAGCGGCCCGATCGAGAGAATGATCGTGAGCATGATGAAGGCGCAGGAGCCGAAGGCGTCGATGCGCAGATTGATCCAGTCCGGCCAGTTGGCCGGCGGTTTGCGCCACGCCGATATCCCCATGAAGGCGGCGATGTAGACCGCAACGCCCGCGACGAGGATCAGATCGTAGATGATCTTCTTACGGTTCCACTGAACGGCGCGGAAACCGACGCTCATGATCAGTGACCGGTGAACAGTGACCAGTGATCAGAGGCGACCCTGATGACTGACTTCTGGTCACTCGCCGCTGATTCCGGCGGGGGTCGGAACCATAGCGCCGCGGCGAGCCCAAGGATCACGAGCACGGCCAGCAGTGGCCACAAGGCGCGATGGACCGTCCGGTGCGCCCGCCTCATCGCCCGCCAGCCTTGACCCAGCGCAGCAGCACGTAGGGCCACAACAGCGCGGCGCCGGGCAGGAGCAGCGCGCGGGCGCCGCGCGTCACCGGCGTGCCGGCAGGCAGCACGCGCGCGATCCCGAATGTCATGAACGCGAGCGCCGTGACGGCGCCGACCAGTGCATATAACGCGAGGACATCCAGGATGATCACGGCTACTGATACTCGATGGTGATTTTCTGCACCCTGTCGTCCGAATAGCGGTCGACGAACTTGAGGAAGGACGACAAGAGCTTGCGCTCGTCTTCCGGGTCCGACGAGCGGACCTTGGCGGCGATCCCCTCCTCGTCCGTTCGCCGCAGGTCGACCGACCCCTTGTACGCCTTGTGCTTCCACCGGGCGCTATCGCGCGCCTTGCGGCCCACGCGCATGTAAGTGCCGCGGCCCTTCTCACGGATCGCCTCTTCCTTGGCTACAAGGATTCCATAAAGCCGCGTGCGCTGGCGCGGCACGATCTCGACGACCTTCATGACAGCCCCCTGCGTGCGAGGATTGTGAGAATCAGGACATGCCTCTCCGGCCAGGATATCATAGGTTTCCGCGATGGTTTTCTGCTATCGTGGCGGCACACTTGGGAACCCTGGGAAGCGCGAAAAAGGACCCGCCATGTCGGATATGCCGATCGTCAACCTGCTCGACACCGGCCGCGAGCTGTCGCGTAGCGGCCAGCGCGTGAGCGTGCTGTGGCAGGAACCGGAGTCGCTGGTGTTCGTGGCGCGCGGCCGCGAATACCGCAGCGAGTTCCACGTCAACCCCAGCGATGAAGTCATGTACATGATCAAGGGGGAGATGCGCCTGCACTACCGCACGCCGGAGGGCAAAGAAGAGGTCGCGGTGCTGAAGGAGGGGTCGGCGATTCACACCCCGGCCGGCGTTCCGCACTCGCCGCGCTTTCCGCCCGATGCCTATCTGATGGTTACCGAGCGCAAGCGCCGCCCCGGCGAGATCGACCGGTTCCTGTGGTTCTGCCCCAAGTGCGACGCGCCGCTGCATGAAGAGACCTTCGTGGTCGCCGATTATCGCGCCGACCCCGTGTCGAAAGCCTACAAAAATTTTTTCGACAGCGAGGAGTTCCGCACCTGCAAGGCGTGCGGGACGGTGATGCCCAAGCCGGATCAGTGACCAGTAACCAGTGATCAGTGATCGAGATCGGGGGGCCTCTGGTCACCCACGCGAAAGCCCTTTCGCGGCCAGCTCGTCGAGGTAGTCGCGCCAGTAGGCGTCCTGATGACGCCCGAGGTCGAGAAAATATTCCCAGCTGTAAATGCCGGTCGAATGCAGATCGTCGAACACCAGCCGCACCGCGTAGTTGCCGACCGGTTGCACTTCCAGGATCGTCACATATCTCTTGCCAGGAACGGTCTTGCGCTCCTCGGGCGCGTGGCCTTGCACCTCGGCGCTCGGGCTTTTGACCCGCAGGTATTCGGCCGGCAACGTGAAGCTCTCGCCGCTGTCGAAGGCGACGGTGAGCGACCTGCGGTCCTTGTGCAGCCGGATCTCGCTGGGCCAGGGTCCTTCTTGCTGCGTCGCCATGGTAAAAGGCCTTGCGGCGCCGGCTCTCTTTCCACCGCGCCCGGTAACATGTTAACGGAAAGCGCGCGAGACCGCAGGAGACCCATGGCCTTCGAAAGTGCCGCCACGCTCAAGCCGCGCCCCCTGATCGATCCGTTCGGGCGCGCCATCAGCTATCTGCGCGTGTCGGTCACCGACCGGTGCGATTTCCGCTGCGTCTACTGCATGGCGGAGAACATGGTGTTCCTGCCCAAGCAGGACCTCCTCAGCCTCGAGGAACTCGACCGGCTGTGCAGCGCGTTCGTCGCCAAGGGCGTGCGCAAGCTGCGCCTGACCGGCGGCGAGCCGCTGGTGCGGCGAGGCATCATGACGCTGTTCGCCTCGCTGTCGCGCCATCTCGCCGCGGGCGATCTCGACGAGCTGACGCTTACCACCAATGGGTCGCAGCTCGGCAAATACGCGAACGAACTCGCCGCCCACGGTATCAAGCGCATCAACGTCTCGCTCGACACGCTCGATCCCGACAAGTTCCGCGCGATCACGCGCTGGGGCGACGTCGACAAGGTGCTCGCCGGCATCGCCGCCGCCCAGGGCGCCGGGCTCAAGGTGAAGATCAATGCGGTGGCGCTCAAGGGCGTCAACGAGGACGAGCTTGCCTCGCTTGTCGAATGGGCGCACGGCCGCGGGATGGACCTGACCGTCATCGAAGTGATGCCGCTCGGCGACATCGAGGAGAGCCGCCTCGATCAGTATCTGCCGCTCTCGATGGTGCGCGCGCGGCTTGCCGAGCGCTTCACCTTGGAAGAGATCGACTACCGCACCGGCGGCCCGGCGCGTTACGTGCGCGTGAAGGAGACCGGCGGCCGGCTCGGCTTCATCACGCCCCTTACTCACAATTTCTGCGAATCGTGCAACCGCGTGCGCGTCACCTGCACCGGCACGCTCTACATGTGCCTCGGCCAGAACGACGCCGCGGACTTGCGCAGCCCGTTGCGCGCCTCGGAATCAAACGACGCGCTCTACGCGGCGATCGACGAAGCGATCACCCGCAAGCCGAAAGGGCACGACTTCGTCATCGACCGCCGCCACCGGCGGCCCGCGCTCAAGCGCCACATGAGCGTGACGGGCGGGTAATAGTCGGTATTGCGCCGCATCATCCGACTGAATCGCTGGCGAAACGCGGTCCGTTGGTGGACGTATCCGGCGATGTATTTGTGCTGGACACAATAAACGGAAAGTTGCAATAATCTTTTGAGGCTCGATGAGAGCATGATGCCGAAAAGTGGGTACCGGTTTTCGGGAAACATCATGCTCCAAAAATAAGATAAAGCGGGATGGCGGTTCGGAGAAAAGCCATCACGCTTTATCCTCGAATGTTTGCCGTTTGCGCTTGAATTTTCTTCAGCAAGATGTCGCTCCAACCGAGGAGCTGTCGATGGCCAAGACCATACGCTCCATTTTCATCAATCCGCCGATCGCAGTCGCGCGCTTGGGCGGCAGCAACACGCCGCAGGATGCGTATATCTGGGCCCAGTCGCCCGATCCGCGGCAGGACGGCGAAACCACCATCGTTCCGACCTGGTCGCTGAACGTACAGCCAGACGCAACGGTCGAGCCGAAACTGCCGACCGAACTGATCTTTCGCGACAACACGCTGATCCGGCCCGTCGCTCCCTTCTTTGAACTATGGGCGCTGATGGGCGAAGCGGAGAGCGAGCCGGAAACGTGGCAGGCAGTTGCGCTTACGCCGGATCTGCTCAAGCGGTTCGGTGCCGACGTCTCCGCGATCACCGTGCAAGTCGATGCACATAATCTCAAAGCGGCGCGCCGCACCGGCAATCCTGCCCACGACTTCGGGACGTTCCCGCCCGTTACCATCCGCGGTGACGACAACCAGCCGGCGGTGCTGTTCGCAGTCAATCCGCCCGGCACGAAGCGGCCGATGATCCCGTCTGGACGCAACATCCCGCTGGGCTCGGTGCAGATTTTGAAGAGCCGGGCCAACGTGCCGGCGGCGCCGTGGAACGACTTCGTCAACCTCGAGGTCATCCGCCTGCGCTTCACGCCAGGGCGCGGCCGCTTCTACGGACCACCCGACGCGGCAAAGACGACCTCACGGCGGCCGTTCCCCGCGGTCGAAGCCGCCAACGCCTTTCTCGACCCCAAGGCCGGATGGTTCAACGCGCGGGTGCTGGGGCTCGACAGTCCCGCCGATACTTACGACGGGGCCGAGCAGCCAGCACCCGCGAACGAAGACGGGCGGCCCCTGGGCATCGTCGACGATACCTGCGAGGCGCGGATCGAAGTCGCCCTCAAGCTGCCGCGCGCGAGGACCGCGCTCAAAGCTGCCGCCAGCGTGTTTGTGGGCCCGCCGGATTTCGCCCCCGACCGGCGTCCGTTCCTTTCACTCGCGGACGAAATCAACGACCGCTCAGCCGATGCAGCGAACCGCACCGAAGGAATGTCGGCAGCAGACCGCGACGCGTGGGTCGAGGATCTGTTCGCACGGGTGTACGAGACCTTGTCGCTGTTCAACCTCGATTACTATCGAGAGGGGCGCAGCGTCAGGTTGAAGGGGGATGAGCTCGCCCTCATGCTGGACGGCGACGGGCTCCCGAAGCCCGAGTTTGCCATGGGTGGGCGCGATGGATTGAGGAATGAATACTACAGAGTTGCTGCTGCGTCCCGGGACGAACCATTGCCGTTGAGCCACCACGCGCGACGACAGCATCGCGCGATCGTTGCACTGCAGAACTTGAAGGACTTTATCGCTCTCAATCCCGGGCGCCTGGAAAGTTTGGTCCGCGTTCCATTCGAATGGAGATCCTCGGAGATCGGCGATGATCCGAACGTGACGACCATGCGCATGCCCCCGTTCATGCGCCAGTCAAATTCCGGACCACTGTCACTGTCGGTCTGGCAGTACCGATTGCTCATGGATTGGGTCGGCAAATTGCCGGCCGGGGTCGCCGCCGCCGACGTCGCTGCCGCTCCGGCAGTGGCGCCGCTCTCGGACGAGGCGGAGGCCCGCCGCACCGCCGTTCTTGCACGCATCAAAGGCGGCGGAGGCGGCCGGCCATGAACGCGCCGTTCTTCACGGTCGTAGCCGATCCCGGCGGACCTGCGTTCAAGCGCTTCCGCTCGAGCGCCGGGGAGCACCTGCTGGTCGTGCCCCATAGCCGCGTCTTCGATTTACCGGTCGAGTTGGCGGCGCGCTTCGACGCTGGCGAACCGGAGTTGATACGCCTCGCAGACGCCCTGGCGACGACCGCCGAGGGCGAAGAGCCGCTCGACCTCGTGCCGGAGGTTGCGCCGCAAAGCGTATCTCTCAACGTCAGTTCGGCGTGCAACCTCGCCTGCACCTATTGCTTCGCGGATCGCGGCTCGTTCGCGGGAGCTCAGGTGCGGCCGATGCACGGCGACACCGCGCGCGCCGCCGTCGACCGCCTGTTCGCCGTCGCGGACCCGGCACAGCCCGTGACGGTCGGGTTCATGGGCGGAGAGCCGTTCGTCAATCGCGCCCTCATTCATGACGTCGTCGCCTACGCCGAAGCGCGCGCCGCCAAGCTCGGTCTCGAGGTTCGCTTCTCGGTCACCACCAACGCGACATTGCTGCAGCCGGACGACATCGAGCTGCTGCGCGCGCGCCCATTCGCCGTGACCGTGAGCATCGACGGCGCGGCGTCCGTACATGACGCGCAACGGCCGTTGCGCAATGGCCGGAGCAGCTTTACGGCGGTGCAGCGCGCCATCGCGCCGCTGCTGGCCGATCCGGGATATGCCCGCATCGCCGCTCGAGCGACGGTATCGCGCCAGCGGCTTGATCTCTCTGCCGCATTCGCGGCCATCCGCGCGATCGGCTTCCACGAGGTCGGCTTCGCGCCGCTTCGCTCCGCGCCCGCCGGCGACGCGCTGCGCGATGAGGATTGGAGCCGCTATCTCGCCGCGCTCGTGGCGCTCGCGCGATCCGAGCTCGCGGGCGCAGTCACCGGACAACCGATCACGCTTACGAATTTTGCCGTTGCCCTGAAACAACTGCATCATGGTGCCAGCGCCCCGTATCCGTGCGGCGCCGGCGGCGGCTATTTTTCGGTGTCGACCGAGGGCCGCTGGTACGCGTGCCATCGCGCCATCGGCGCGGGCGAATACGAGCTGGGCGACAATGGCGGCCTCGATCGCGACAAGCGCCGGCGCTTTCTACAACAGCGACACGTGCACGCGCAGAGCGACTGCACGGCGTGCTGGGCGCGTTATTTGTGCTCCGGAGGCTGTCATCAGGAAGCTTCCAGCCGCACTGCCGCGTCGTGTGATTTCATCCGCGGCTGGCTGGAGTTCTGCCTCGCCTCCTATTGCGAACTGATGGCACGCAGCCCCGACCACTTTCCCTCCCTGCATGGCTTGGCGCCGGAGACCTCCGCATGAGCCCGCTCCCTCCCGTGAAGCTCATTCCGCGCAACGTGGCCGCCTTCCGTCGCGGGCGTCCGCCCAGGAAGGCCGGAGACGTGGCCGTGGTCGCCGGAAATCCCATGTCGACGCGACTGGAATCCGGCGTCGGCAATTGTTTCCCCGGACTGGAATGCGATCTGCGCAATCTGGAACGGCGTTTCTTTCCGTTTCTCGAGGTCGACATTCAAGACACCGCCATTGCCATTGTCGGGGTCGATGTCGCCGGCGCGCGCGCCAGCCTGTCAACGGCTGACGCCAGGGAATATGCCCGGCTCGGGGCCGACGTGGATGCCAAGCGATCGTGGCATGTGCGCACCCTGACCGGACTATTCGGGACGCTCGGGCGGCTCACGCTCGACATTCGCTCGCTGGCGCCGCCGAGCATCGGCGACGGACGCCGGCCACCCGATGCCTGGACCGCGGTCCGCCTGCTGACCGAGGGCACGGAAGTGACGCTCGATTTATCCGGTCCGCGCAAGGCATCGATGCAGCTCAAGGGCAATCGCGTGCGCTACCTCGACGACAACGGCGCGTTGGCGCAGATATTCCTGCCGGGCGAGCTGACGCAATCGTTGTGCAGCCCGTGGACGCATGATTTTCGCGACTGCGGCTGTTACTACTGGGCGTCCAATCACCCCGACATTGCGCAGCCGCCGCTGCCGACGCCGACGCCGACGGATCCGGCCTGGGAAAATGCGGTGCCGTGGGAACGAAAGGATCGGACGATCGACCGGCTTCCTCGCCCCGCGACGGCTCGCGCGCCAACGGAGCTTGAGTACTACGAGATCAATCGCGCCTGGCAGTCCCTGAACTTCGTCGTCGGACGCCGCGAGGTGATTGAGAAATTTGCCGCGCGACAGGTCGACGGCCAACCGCTTCCCGCCGCCGACCTGGAGAAATATTTGCGTTATGCGGCGGGCGTCGAGCTGGCCGTCGCGCACGAGTATCTCGCGGCAGCCTATTCTCTGCGCCTGCCGGATGGGCTTGCCACAGGGCTCGCCGACGACATCCGCGCCGCTCACGCCGAAATCATGCGCGTCGCAATCGGCGAGATGCGGCATCTGCGCGCGGTGAACGACGTATTGCGTGGCTTGGCAGCGCCCGGAACGTTCAAGCCCGCGCTCCAAGTCGCGTCCGCGGTGCCGGGCGACAAGCCGGGCGAGACCCGACCGGTCGTTGCGCGCGCAGCAACACGTCAGGCGATAAAAGATTTCATCGACATCGAGGCGCCTTCCGTCTCGGTCGACGGAGTCTATTCGCGCATCCTGGCTACCTTGGTACGCGACGGCCCGCACGCACTGGAACAATCGATCCGCACGATCATGGCCGAGGGCGAAGATCATTATCAAACATTCCGGTCGATCCAGGAATGGCTTAATCGACACCCGCAAGAAAGCGACTATCTGCGTTCGACGCGCGGTCCGCCGCCGAGCGATGACGCGGATCATCGGAAGCTGCAAACCCTTTACGCCGCGCTGCTCGACGAGCTGCATCGCGGCTATTCGGTGGGCGGTACCGAAGGCACGCGCGACATCAACGCGGCGCGAGCGGACATGCTGGGTCCCATCGACGCCGCCGCCCAAGCCATCGCGCAGCGCGGTTTCGTCGTCACTTTCGACCGTCTGACCGATCCGCGCTTTAAGCCCATCGATCCTCCGTCGTGAGCCATGGCCTACGCCGATGTGGCCGTGCTCGGAGCCGGCGTCGCCGGCCTGATCGCCGCGCTGCGGATCGCGCGCTCCGGCCGCTCGGTCGTCCTCGTGGCACCGCATCCCCCGCAGCCCGGGGACGCTCGGCGGGTCGATGCCGTGCCGGCGCAGTATCTCGCGCTGCTGGTTGACTTAGGACTGCCGCCGAACGCGGTCGGAGCCGAGCTGGCCCCGCCGATCCGGCGCGCCGCCTGGGAGTGCGCGGCACCGCAGAGCACGCCAGGGCCGCCGACCGCGCATATTGAACGGCCCGCGCTCGAGCTCGCGCTCCTTGCGCTGCTTCGGCGCGAACACCGCGCGACCATTCGGTTCGTGCCGCGACTGCGTCCCGGCCAAAATCTCGCCGCGAGCGGCTGGCGCGCTCGCAAAATGATCGACGCGAGCGGTCGCGCGGCCCTCACCGCTGCTTGCCTTGTGCAGCCGCCGAGACCCTGGGTGGCCCGCACGTTCGCGACGGAGCGAGCGCGCTGCGAAGCCGATGCCGGCTTTGCGATCGCCGCACTGCCCGACGGCTACGCGTATCGCCTCGGCACGGCCGCCACCATCACCGTGGGGGCCGTTGGCCGCGGCGCCAGCGTATCGGGGTCACCGCGCGACATTGAATGTCGCCTGCGCCGGGCAGCGCCATGGCTGATCGAGGGGCTTCCGGCGTTGACCCAAATGCGGGCCAATAAGGCAAAGCCCGCTTCGGTGCAGTGGTCGCAGGGGCCGGGTCTGCGCATCGGCGATGCCGCACTCGCCCGCGATGCGCTGTCCTCGCAAGGCATCGCGACGGGCAGCACGGAAGCCATGCTCGCCGCGGCGTGGGACGACGAAGCGGATCTGCGGTCCATCCATGCACGCCAATGCGAACAGCGCGGTGCGCACCTGAGATCGCTGCTTGGCACGATCGAGCGGTGCCGATATGCGGATCATCCGGTTTGGCAGGACTACCGCGCATTTCTCACCGCGCACGTCGAGAGCGAGAGTCCGCGCATGACCACCGCGCTGCGCGGCGGCAGGATAGAAACGGTCAGCATCTAGTGCATGATGCGAAAGCGGGCGTCCAACAACCGCCAGCCTCGTTTGCAACGCCCGTGATTACTGGCTCGCCTGCTTTCGCGGACGATGATGCGGCTCGGTATTTTACAACTTCGTCCGGTTGCGGATCATGAAGGTGTCATAAGTGTAATCCGCGACCTGCCACCACAGGTACTCTTCACCGCGGAAGGCGGTGATCGAGTCCCATACCTTCTTAAAGTCGGCATTCGCGGCCGAGGTCTCGGCGTAGACCTCGTCGGCATGTTTGAGCGAGGCATCCATGATCGATGGGCTGAAGGGCTGGAGCACGGCGCCGCCGGAGATCAGGCGCTTGAGCGCCGCGGGATTGCGCGCGTCGTATTTGGCCGTCACCGCCGTATTGGCGTAGGCCGCGGCCGCCGTGACGATCGCCTGATAGCTCTTCGGTAACTCGGCCCATTTGTTGGTGTTGATCAACAAGTGCAGCGCGGTGCCGCCCTCCCACCAGCCGGGGTAATAATAGTATTTGGCGACCTTGTAGAAGCCGAGCTTCTCGTCGTCGTAGGGGCCGACCCATTCAGCCGCGTCGATCGTGCCCTTCTCCAGCGCCGGATAAATATCGCCGCCGGCGAGTTGCTGCGGCACGCCCCCGAGCTTCTGGATAGTTTTGCCGGCGAAGCCGCCGATGCGGAACTTGAGCCCGACGAAGTCCTCGGGCGTCTTGAGTTCCTTGCGGAACCAGCCGCCCATCTGGGTGCCGGTGTTGCCGCTGACGAGCGGATAAATGTTGTACTTCTGCCCGAACTCGACGAACAACTTCTGGCCGTCGCCATCCATGAACCAAGCGTTCTGCTGGCGGGCGTTGAGCCCGAAGGGCGCGGCGCAGAACAACGCGAAGGTCGGGTCCTTGCCGACGAAGTAATAGGCGGCGGTGTGACAGGCTTCGACGGTGCCGTTGCTCACCGCGTCCATCGCCTGCAGGCCGGGCACGATCTCGCCCGCCGCGAAGGTCTGGATCTGGAACTTGTTGTCGGTCGCCTCGCCGACGATTTTCGCCACATCTTCCGAAGCGCCCCAGAGCGTGTCGAGCGACTTCGGGAAGCTCGAGGTCAGGCGCCACTTTATCTCGGGCATCGATTGGGCGACGGCCGGCATGGCGACGGCGGTGGCGGCCGCGCTTAGTCCGGCGGCCTTGAGAAACTCACGGCGTTTCATGGAACGTTTCCCCTCGTATTGGTCGACGGCCCTCAGTTAGAAGGCCGCCTTCAAGCGATGGTTTAGTCCGCTGGATTGGCGCCGCGCAAGATGAATCGGGCGGAGAAAGTCGGCAATAAGCCCAAAGTTCAAGAACGGCTCTAAAATCACGCTTCGATAACGATTTTTGGCGCCGGACGCCCCTGCCCGCCACCACCGAGTCCGTCGCGCACCCGCTCGGCGATGCGTCGAAAGATCGCCGCATGCTCGCCGTCGGGATCGGTGGCGACGACCGGACGGCCGGCGTCCGAGGTCTCGCGGATGGCAAGATCGAGCGGCACCTCGCCGAGGAACGGTACGCCGAGCCGCTCCGCCTGGCGACGCGCGCCGCCATGGCCGAAGATGTCCGTGCGCCCGCCGCAATGCGGGCAGATGAAGGTGCTCATGTTTTCGACGATACCGAGCACCGGCACGTTGACCCGACGGAACATGGCGATGCCGCGCCGCGCATCGATCAGCGCGAGGTCCTGCGGGGTCGACACGATGACGGCGCCGGCGAGCGGCACCTGCTGCGCCATGGTGAGCTGCGCGTCGCCGGTGCCCGGCGGCATGTCGACCACCATCACGTCGAGTTCGCCCCATTCGACTTCGCGCAGCATCTGCGTGAGTGCCGACATGACCATGGGGCCGCGCCAGATCATCGGCGTCTCCTCCTCGATGAGGAAACCGATCGACATGACCGAAAGGCCGTAACCCGACATGGGTTTGAGGCGCGTGCCGCCGATGGTCTGCGGTTTGCCGCGGATCGCGAGCAGCTTCGGCACCGACGGACCGTAGATATCGGCATCGAGCACGCCGACCTTGAGCCCGAGCGCGCGCAAGCCGAGCGCCAAGTTGACCGCGGTGGTCGACTTGCCGACGCCGCCCTTGCCGGACGCGACCGCGATGATCGCCTTGACGCCTTCGGGCGCCTGGGCCGGGCGCGGACCCGCCTGATGCTGCGCGCGCGCCGCGGCGGCTGGCGAAGTGCGCCCGACCGGCGACGTTCGCGCGCCGCCGGCGGCGCGCTCGGCGGTGAGCGCGACAAGCGCGGAAGTCACTCCGGGAACGCTGCGCACGGCTGCCTCGGCCGCTTTGCGCACCGGCTCCCACGCCGGCACCGCGGCCGCATCGACCGTGAGCGAGAAGAACACCTTGCCGTCGCTCACCACCACGTCGGAGAGCACGCCGGTTGCCGGCAGCGGCCGCCCGTCCGGCGCCTTCACTTCGCTCAGACGTTCGAGCACTTGTTCCCGGCTGGCCACGATGTCTCCTCAGAACGCGGTGCTGTCCCGCTACATAGGGCGTTAACGCAGCCGCCTTCAACCCGTTGCCGTCACCGGTTGACGCAGCTTCACAAGCCGGCACATTGGCGAGCACATCGGGCAGCCTCGGGCAGCCCCCGCAGGAGGACAACATGGCGAAGTTGGCGTTTCTCGGCCTCGGAGTGATGGGTTATCCGATGGCCGGGCATCTGGCGAAAAAGGGCGGGCACGAGGTCACGGTCTACAACCGCACCGCCGCGAAGGCGCAGGCCTGGGTCAAGGAATACGGCGGGCGCAGCGCACCGACGCCGAAAGAAGCAGCGCAGGGCCAGGACTTCGTCATGTGCTGCGTCGGCAACGACAACGACCTGCGCGAGGTGACGCTCGGCGCCAACGGCGGCTTTGCCGGCGTGGCAAAAGGTGCCGTGTTCGTCGACCACACCACCGCATCGGCAGAGATTGCGCGCGAACTTTACGCGGCGGCGAAGAAAAGCGGATTCGATTTCGTCGACGCGCCGGTGTCGGGCGGCCAGGCGGGCGCGCAGAACGGCGTGCTGACCGTGATGTGCGGGGGCGAAGCGGGGCCGTACGGGCGCGCGGAAAAAGTCATCGCCGCCTACGCGCGCATGTGCAAGCTCTTGGGCTCCGCCGGCGCGGGCCAGCTCACCAAAATGGTCAATCAGATTTGCATCGCCGGTTTGGTGCAGGGCCTTTCGGAGGGCATCCATTTCGCCAAGAAAGCGGGACTCGACGTCGAGGCGGTGGTCGAGACCATCTCCAAGGGCGCGGCGCAGTCGTGGCAGATGGAGAACCGCTACAAGACCATGATGGCCGGCAAATACGATTTCGGCTTTGCGGTCGACTGGATGCGCAAGGATCTTTCCATTTGCACCTCCGAGGCGCGGCGCAACGGCGCTCACCTGCCGGTCGCGGCGCTGGTCGATCAGTTCTATTCCGAGGTGCAGAAGATGGGCGGCGGCCGCTGGGACACGTCGGCGCTGCTGGCAAGGCTGGAGCGGTGAGTTTTTTGTAGCCCGCATGAGCGCAGCGACATGCGGGGAAAGCCCCGGATGTCGCGCTACGCGCTCATCCGGGCTACGCCCGCGCGCTCGGGCGCGCCGACACCTGCGCGTGCCAACGGCGCAAATTGACGAAGCTTTCCGGCATTTCGATTTTCGCCGGCCGCATGAAATCGACCGAGACCAGTCCGGTGATGTCGGCGACGGTGAAATGGTCGCTGACGATGAACAAACGGTCCTGAAGCTCGCGGTCGAGCAGCGCGAGGAAATCGAGCGCGCGCGGCTTGTTGGCCTCACCCCACTCCGGAATCTGTTCCTCCATGCTGCGCATGGCCGGATGCAGGTGGCGGAATACGGCGGAGACCGCGGCATAGAGATTGAGTTCGACGCGCCGGTTCCACATTTCCACCAGCGCGATTTCGAGCGCGCCACGGCCGAACAGCGCCGGCTCCGGGCGTAGCGCCTCGAAATAGCGGCAGATCGCAATCGACTCGGTGATCACGGTGCCGTCGTCGAGCGTGAGCACGGGAAGCCGCTGCAGCGGATTGAGCGCGGTGAAGCTTTCGCTCTTGTGCTCGAGCGCGCCGAGATCGACATTCTCGAGCGGAATCTCGATGCCTTTCTCGGCGAGAAAAATCCGCACCCGCCGCGGATTGGGCGCGCGGCCGCCATCGTAGAGCTTCATAAGGCAGTGACCAGTGACCAGTGACCAGTGAGCAGTAAACAGTAAAGAGCGCCGCGGGGAAACGCCACTGGTCACTGATCACCGATCACTGACTTCGATGCTTCGCGCGCCAGGCTGCCGGCGTCTCGAAACGCGCGGACCAGATGCCGCGGCCGGCGTTGCGCGCCGCGCGTTCTTCGCGCTGGTAGGCGCCGTAGGCGACCGCATGGCCGCCCGCCACCATGGCGGCGCCGAGGTCGCGGCCGTCGACCGAGCAGGTCGCGACCGTGCGGCCGTAGCGGTCCTCCTCGCGCGAGCGGCAGGCGACCGGGCGCCCTGCGATCATCGCGCGCAGCGTTCGCGTCGCATCGATGCCGCAGCGCCACGGACGGCCGCGCCGAAAGCACGGCTGGCGATATTCCGGCGCGTCGATCCCATAGAGCCGGATCTCCACGCCCGCGACGACCAAGCTGTCGCCGTCGATGACCTGCGCGCTGCCGGCGATATCCGCGGTTTCGCGCCGGGCGAACCACCCGGCGGCGGCGAGCGCGGCAAGCGCCAGCACGACGAACGGAAACACGCGCACATGCCGCGTCACTCGCGCGAAAAGCGCGTTGACGCCGTATGGGCGGCGTGATGCGAACGATCCGTTAACCACCACCTTCAGCCGGACCTTAAGGTTTATCGGGGAGTTTTACTCGGAATTTTCCATTTCCGGATCATCGTCCTTTATGAGCCCGCCTTCCAGCGAGGACCGCGGCAGCGCGGCCGACAAGGCAAGCCTCGACCGGCGGCGCGCCGCCGCCAAGCGCGTGCGCGAAGCGCGCGACCGGCTCACCTCGACCTCGGGCACGCGGCCGGCGTTCGATTACGAACTGCTGCGCCAGTTCGCGCAGAACCGCCTATCCGCCTCGATCGCGATCCTGCTGCTGATCGGCACCGTGGGTTTCCTCGCGGGCCTGTGGACCGGACCGTTGGCCGCCGGCATCTGGACGGTCGGGGTGCTCGCGATCCATGCGGTCACGCTGTCGCAATGCCGGCGCCTGCTCGCCGAAGCGCCGGCAGAGGTGAAAATCACCACCTGGCGCGCGCGCTTCGTGCTGCTCGATCTCTTCTTCGGCGTCGCCTGGGCGCTCAACGTCACCACCATCGTCGAACAGGACTCCGGCTCCGGCACGTTCATGCTGTTCGTCATGCTGCTGGTGGTCGCGGTCTCGAGCATGCTCGCGTCGAGCCTGCCGGTCGCGATGTTTGCCGCCACCGTCCCGGTGACGATGGCAGTCGCCTGCGAACTGGTGCTCCGCGGCGACGTGCACGACTACATCCTCGCGGCGATGGCGGTGACTGCGCAAGGCTATTTCACCATGCTCGCGCACCGGCTCTATTCGACCACGCTCGCGACGCTCGAAGCGCGGGCGGAAAAGGACGCGCTGATCGGCGAACTGGAGCAGGCCAAGGCCAAGTCGGACGAGGCACGCCGGCACGCCGAGGCCGCCAATATCGCGAAGTCGCGCTTCCTCGCGCAGATGAGCCACGAGCTGCGCACGCCGCTCAACGCCATCCTCGGCTTTTCCGAAGTGATGAAGAGCGAGGTGTTCGGGGCTCATGCGGTGCCCACCTACAAGGAATACGCCGGCGACATTCACAATTCCGGCCAGCACCTGCTCAACCTGATCAACGAAATTCTCGACCTCTCGCGCATCGAGGCGGGCCGTTACGAACTCAACGAGGAGGCGGTGCTGCTCGCCGACATCGTCGAGGATTGCCACCGCCTGCTCAAGCTGCGCGCGCGCACGCGCGGGCTCGTCATCCACGAGGTGTTCGAGCCGGAGCTGCCGCGGCTGTGGGCAGACGAGCGCGCGGTGCGCCAGATCGTGCTCAACCTTCTGTCAAACGCCATCAAATTCACGCCGCAGGGCGGCGAGGTGTGGCTCAAGGTGGGCTGGACCGCCTCGGGCGGGCAATATCTCACGGTCAAGGACACCGGGCCCGGCATTCCGGAAGAGGAAATCTCGGTGGTGCTCGCTTTGTTCGGTCAGGGCTCGAATGCGATCAAATCGGCCGAGCAGGGCACCGGCCTCGGGCTGCCGATCGCGAAGAGCCTCGTCGACCTGCACGGCGGCACGTTCACGCTCAAATCGAAGCTGCGCGAAGGCACCGAGGTGATCGTCACCTTCCCGCCCGAACGGGTGATGGCGGCGCTCGGCCCGCTGGCCGAGCCTTCGCCGGCGCTCGCGCCGTCGCCGCGCCAGCCGCCGGCACGTGTGGCCGGCGACCGGATCACCAAGGCGGGGATTTGATCTGAGGACAGAGGACGGAGGACAGACGACGGATAACTTTACGCGCCGTCCTAACAATCCGTCCTCTGTCGTCCGTCGTCCGGTTATCCGAATCAGCGATTTCCCTCTTCGCCGCGCTCGAAGCGGTGGCGCCAGCCCATGTGATGATGGTGGCCGAAGCGGGCGAGGATGCGGAACCGGTTCTTCTGCGCGTCGTCGAGGCTCTGATAGAGCGGCGCGCCGGCGTCGGCGATCGCCTTGAGCGCCGCGCCGCGCTTGCTCATGGCATCGGCCAAGCGCCTGAGCCGCTCGACCGGATCGCTCGCCTGCTGGTCGCCATCGCGCGCCGCCTGGCGCGCCTGGATACGGTCGATGCGATCCTTGGCGGCCGCGCGCAACGCCTGCTCCAGCGGCGGCCAATTCTTTTCCTGGTCGGGGCGAAGCTCGAGCCCGGCGCGCAACGCGGCGATGCGCGCATCGGCAAACGCGCGCATGTCGTCGACGCTGAACTGGCGATGCTCGCGGCCCATCACCAGCGCGCCGCCGAACCGGTGCCAGCGGTCGCCGCCCCCGTGTGGGCCGTCGCGGTCGCCCTGCATCATGCCCGGCCCCATCCAGCGGTGACCTTCGGGTCCGCGGTCCTGGGCCACAAGGATCGTGGTGCCGGCAAGGGCGAAAACCCCAGCCGCCACGACTGCTGCCTTCCACATACTCTTCTCCTTAAGAACGCCCGCTCACCTCGCAGGGGGCGGGCACGTCGCCGCTCATTGAAACCCCGCCGGATGGTCATTCCTGCGGCAGGCCGGCCGCGAGAAAGCCCCATCATTTGACACAAAACGTCACGGTTTCGCCGCCGGTTCCCGCTGGAATCCGGCCGTGCAATTCATGCCACCATGCGCACGGCCGTCCTCCCCGCGAGGTCTCGGCGCCCTAGTGCCGCGAACCCGAAGTTCGCACCACACTTGCCGCGAGTCCGATTGCGAACTTCGGGTTCAAAGCGGCACTAGAATCATAGAATTGGCTAGTGTCCTTCGATTCCGAAGTTCGCTTCCGGGCGTGCTGCGAAATCGAGCGAACTTCGGAATCGGGACACTAGTGGCCGGGTGGCTTTTGCTGGCCGGATGCCTCTTCGCCGCGCCCCCCGGCGTCGCGCAGGGCGCGCACGCCGATATCGTCGTCGAAGGCAACCACCGCGTCGAGGCCGATACCGTCCGCTCCTACTTCGCCACCAGGCCGGGCGAGCGGCTCGATGCCGAGAAAATCGACGCAGCGCTCAAGGCCCTCTACGCCACCGGATTTTTCCAGGACGTACATATCCGCCAGGCGAACGGGCGCGTGATCGTGACGGTGGTGGAAGCGCCGGTGATCGATAAGGTCGCGTTCGAAGGCAACAAGCGCGTCAAGGACGACGATCTCAAGAAGGAGGTCCAGTCGAAGCCGCGCGGGACCTTCTCGCGCGCCATGGTGCAGGCGGACGCGCAGCGCATCCTCGACGTTTACCGTCACGCCGGCCGGTACGACGTGCACGTCGATCCCAAGATCATCACCCGGCCGAACAACCGGGTCGACCTGGTGTTCGAAATCCGCGACGGCGAGAAGACGCCGGTCAGGCAGATCGTTTTCGTCGGCAACGGCAAGTTTTCGGCGCGGCAGCTGCGCGACGTGATCAAAACGAGCGAGTCGAACCTGCTCAGCTTCTTCAAGAGCACCGACGTTTACGACCCGGATCGCGTCGAAGCGGACCGCGACCTGCTGCGGCGTTTCTATCTCAAGCACGGCTATGCCGACGCGCGCATAGTCTCGGCCGTCGCGGAGTTCGATGCTGCCAAGAAAGGTTTCGTCGTCACTTACACGCTCGACGAAGGCGAGCCCTATCGGTTCGGCACCATCGACGTGCGCTCGAACGTGCGCGACGTCGATGCGGCATCGTTGCGGTCGCGCGTGCTCACGCAGGCCGGCGAGACCTACAACGCCGAGGCGGTGGAGAAGACGATCGAGCAGCTGGCGGTCGAGGTGTCGAAGCGCGGCTATGCGTTTGCCCAGGTCCATCCGCATCCCGAGCGCAACTACCAAACCCGCGTCGTCAACCTCGTCTACGCTATCGACGAGGGATCGCGCGCCTATATCGAGCGCATCAACATCCGCGGCAACTTGCGCACGCGCGATTACGTGATACGGCGTGAGTTCGACATCGCGGAAGGTGATGCCTTCAACAAGGTCCTGATCGAGCGCGCCGAGCGGCGCCTGAAGAACCTGAACTACTTCAAGACCGTCAAGATCGGCCAGGAGCCGGGCTCGGCGCCCGACCGCGTGGTCCTCAATGTCGAAGTCGAGGAGCTGCAGACCGGCGACTTCACCGTTTCCGGCGGTTATTCCACGGCGGAAGGATGGCTTGCCGAGGTGAGCGTCTCCGAGCGCAATCTGATGGGCACCGGGCGGGCCGTGAAGGCTTCGGTGATGTACGGAGAATACGCCAAGGGCGTCGATCTCAGTTTGGTCGAGCCGTATTTTTTGGGTACCCGCGCCAGCACCGGCGTCGAACTGTTCGGCAAGCAGGTAATAGCCAACAACTATCAGTCATACGGAACCGATACTTACGGCGCGACCTTCAGCGTGGGAATGCCGTTGACGGAAGAGGTCGGCACCCAGTGGCGCTATTCGATCTACAACCAGCAGATCACGCTGACGCCCGCCCTGATGGGTTGCTATCCGCTCAACAATCCGCCGCCCGGGTGCACGCCGATCGGAGAGGCGTCGCTGCCGATCCGGCAGGCCGCTGCCAACGGCGCCGCATGGGTTTCCTCGGTCGGCAACACGGTCGCTTACGACGGGCGTGACGCCAAGAAGAACCCGCACGGCGGCGTCTATGCAGAGATGCGGCAGGACGTGGCCGGCGTCGGGGGCGATGAGAAGTTCATCCGCACGACCGGCGACGTGCGCTACTACCACGAGGTCGCGCCCGACGTCGTCGCCATGGGGCGCGTCCAGGGCGGGTTTGTAACCGGCTGGGACGGCCAGCAGGTGCCGCTGATGAACAGCTTCTTCGGCGGCCCGCAGATGGTGCGCGGCTTTGCTCCCAACGGCTTCGGTCCGCGCGATCTCACCCCCGGCACGACAATGGACAACGTCGGGGGCACCAAATACTTCGTCACCACGGCGGAGGCGCAGGCGCCGGTCCCGTATTTGCCTTCCGAGTTCGGGCTCAAAATGGCGGTGTTCAGCGACGCCGGCACGGTCTATGGCTATGGCGGCCCGACTTATTTCCCGCAGTTCGGGCAGTCGGTCCAGGTCGCTGATTCCACCTTCATCCGCTCCTCGGTGGGCGTCGGCCTGGTGTGGGATTCCCCGCTCGGGCCGCTGCGCGTCGACTATTCCATCCCGCTCACCAAGACCAGCTACGACGTGCTCCAGCCGTTCCATTTCGGCGTCGGCGGCTTCTAAAATCAGTGATCAGTGATCAGTGATCAGTGATCAGTGACCGGCGATTGGCCGGACCTCGCAGTCTTTCCGAGGTTCCATCGTCATCTTTCGGGTTCTCCCTGGCTCCCCGCGACTCGATCGAGCGAATCCCTTATGACCACTGGTCACTGGTCACTGATTGCTGACACCGGAGGTGTCGTTGAGCCAGCGTACGCTGTGGAGCTTGCTGGTCGGGCTTGCCGTGGCGCTCGTGCTCCTGATCGTGCGGCACGACGCCGGCACGATCGCCGGCCTCGCCGAGGAGGATTTCGGCTCGCTCGCCTATAAGCTCGCGCTCCTCGTCGTGGCCGGCAGCATGGTGTTGGTGTTCTTTCGCCACCGCTTCGTGCAGGCGGTCACCGCCGCGCTGCTGTGGGTGGTGATCGGGCTCGGCCTCGTCGTCGCCTACACCTACCGCGTCGAACTGCATGAGCTCTCCGACCGCGTGCTCGGCGAAATCATTCCGGGCCGGCCGGTGTCGCACGGGCACACGGTCGAGGTCGCGCGCGGGCACGCCGGCGAGTTCCAAGTGGCAACCCAGGTTAACGGCACGCGCGTGCCCATGGTGCTCGACACCGGCGCGAGCGCCGTGGTGCTCACCCAGGACGCCGCAAAAGCCGCGGGCCTGCCGCTGGAACTGCTCGCGTATACCGTCAACATCGAGACCGCAAACGGCCGCACACGCGCCGCCGCGGTCACGCTCGATCGGCTCGGCGTCGGCAGCATCGTCGAGCGAGCGGTGCCCGCGTTGATCGCCCAGCCGGGCCAGCTCAAGACCAGCCTGCTCGGCATGAGTTTCCTCAATCGGCTGGAAAGCTACTCCGTGACCAGCGACAAGCTGATCCTACGCGCGCGCGGAGGGTAGTTTGACGGCGAGCCCGGTGAAATCCTGAAACCACGTGGCCAGCAGCTTTATCAGCTGCGAAATTCTCGATAAGATACGTCGATCCAAGCAACCGCCCGATCCGCCGGGTCGCGCCATGAACAAAATCGTACCCGTCCCGCCCACCGTGGTGACGCCGCTTGGCGCCTTCCGGCCGGACAAGCCCCGATTGCGCGGCCGCCCGGTGGTGCGCATCCACCTGCTCGGGCCGATGCAGGCGACGACCTATCTTGGCGACAACATTCTTCCGCCCGGCAAGAAGCCTCGGGCCGTCCTGGGTTATCTATGTCTTGCCGCCGGGGAGCATGTCGCGCGCGACCAGCTGGCGCGGCTGCTGTGGGAGCGGCTGTCACCGCCGGCTGCCCGCACCAACTTGCGCCAGGTGTTGCACGAACTCTCTTCGTCCTTCGGTGCCCTGGCAAAGGAGTTGATCACCACCCGCCGCGACCGGATCAGGCTCAACGTGGAGGCCTGCTGGATCGATGCGCTGGCTGCGCTGGCGCTCGACCCGGCCGACTTCGAAGTCCCGCGCGACGAGTTGTTGGCGCTCTGCCGCGGCGAACTGCTGGAGGGTCTGGAGAGCGGAAGCGCGCCGTTCGACCGCTGGCTCGCGGAGGAGCGCGCCAGGGTAGGTGCCCGGCTGCACGCCTTGCTCGAGCGCAAGCTGGGACGAATTGGCGCAACAAACAATGGCGCGCGCGTCCCGGGGCTCAGACTCGCGCAGGCACCGGAACACACGCGCAGCAAAGAGCGATCGCCGGCCAATATACAGGCCCCGCCAAGCGAGCCGACCGCGGGCAGGCAGGATGCGGCCGTCCCCATTTCAGCGCAGGCGCCCGATCGCTTGCGCGTCGGCGTGTTGCCGTTTCTTTCGCATAGCTCGAAAAAAGAGGAGAGCCTGGCCTTCTCGCTCGGCCAGGAGATCGCGGCGGCGCTGGCGCGGTTCCGCTGGTTCGACGTGATCGCGCCGATATCCCTGCGGCCGACGCCCTCCGCCCATTTCGTCGACGAGCATCTCCTGCGGCGCATGAACCTCAACTACGCCGTCGACGGCACGGTCACGGGCAACGGAAGGGAGGTGCATATCGAAGTCCGTCTGATGGAACTCGCCGAATACGCGCGGCCGGTATGGCGCGAATGTTTCGACCTGCCGCGGAACGAACTGCACCGGCTCAACGAGCTGGTCACGACGCGGATCGTCGGCCGTATCGACCCGGTCATTCTGTTCATCGAAGGACAGCCGAACCGCCGCGAACACTACGGCGCCACCGGGTTGCTGCTTTTCGCCATCCCGTTGATCTTCAGCATGGAACGCAAGAAATACGAGGAGGCGGGGCTATTGATCGGACGCGCGCTCGAAACAGATCCGGACAACGCTATGGCGGCGGCCTGGGCGGCGCATTGGCATCTGTTCTACGCCGGCCAAGGCTGGTCGCAAGACGTCGAACGCACGCACGAGATTACCCAGCATCTCGCTCTCAAGGCGATCAAGCTCGACCCGAATAATGCCGAGGCGCTGGGCATCTACGGCCATATTTGCTCGATCGTTAACAAAGATTTCGATGCCGCCTTGTATCATTTCGATCGTTCGCTGCGGCTCAATCCCAGCCTGGCATTCATTTGGGCGCTGAGCGCCGCAACCTATTGCTACATCGGCGAGCCGGAAGTAGCGCTGCAGCGGCTTGAGCGATACGGCGAGCTTGCGCCGCTCGACCCCTATTCTTCTTTCTTCGAGGGCCTCTACACCATCGCGTACACGTTCAAGGGCGACTATGAACGTGCCGTGATCGTCGGGCGGCGCTGCACCAAAGCGATGCCTGATTTTGTGGCAGGTTATAAGCCGCTTATCGCCTCGCTCGGCCATCTGGGTCGGCGCGACGAGGCGAGGCCGTACGTCGACAAATTGTTGAGCCTGGAGCCGACCTTCACGGTCGAGCACTTCGGCACGAGGTATCCGTTCAAACGGGACGAGGATCGCCGGCGCTATATGGAAGGCCTGCGCTTGGCGGGGATTCCGGAGCGGTGATGGCCTCGTCGCGCAAATCGACGATTGGCTGCCGTCCTTCCGATCGACGTCGATCACGCATCGCGGTCTTGCCCTTTGCGGGGAGCGGTTCTGAGAAAACCGAGAACTTGGCCTTTGCCCTCGCTCAAGAAATCACGACAGCCCTCGGGCGCTCTTGCCGCTTCGACGTGATAGCGGGGATGACGACGGATTCCGCCGTCGAGAGTTGTGTGCGCGAGCATCAGTTTCGCCGCATGAACCTCGACTATCTGGTCGATTTAGCGGTCGCCGAAAAGGGGCATAGTACCGAGATCAACATACGTCTGCTTGATCTTGATGGAGATGCGCGACCGATCTGGAGCAAGCGTCTCAATCCGACGAACTACGGCGTGCGTCAGATCGGCGACTTGGTTGCGCATATCGTCAACCGCCTCGATCCGGCGGCGGTGGCGATTGAGGACACTCTGACTAAGCGCTATCGCTACGGGGCGACTGGCTTCCTGCGGCGCGCCGTCCCTCTCATGTTCAGCATAGAACGCGAGAAATACCGGCAAGCCGGCCAACTGATAAAATTCGCGCTGGAAATCGAGCCCGACGACGGGGAGATCGCCGCCTGGGCAGCACGCTGGCAGCACTTCAACATAATCCTCGGCTACGCGGAGCATTCCATGCTGGAGCAAGCCAAGGTACGAGATCTCGCGCTGCGTGCGCTCAGATCGAATCCGGACAATGCCGACGCCCTTGGAATCTATGCCCATTGTTGCGCTTTCCTCGACAAGAAGTTCGATACGGCACTTCATTATTTCGACCGTTCTTTGAGCATCAACTCGAGCTTGGCATTCATTTGGGGATTGAGCAGCCCGACCTATTGCTACATCGGTGAGCCTAAGACTGCGCTCGAGCGCTTGGACCACCACAGCGAGCTGGCGCCGTTCGACCCGTATATTTGCTACTACGAATACGTCTACGCGATTGCATACGTTTTCAACCAGGATTATGAGCGCGCAACGAGCGTCGGCCGGCGCGCCGTCGAGGGCCTTCCCGAGTTCGTGAATGGCTACAAGCCGCTCATTGCCGCGCTGGGTCATCTCGGCCGGCGCGAGGAGGCAAAGCCGTATCTGGACAAGCTTTTGACGCTCGAGCCGGGCTTCACCGTCGAAAGATTCGCGGAAGTCTATCCCTTCAAGAAGGCCGCCGACCGCAGGCGCTACATGGAAGGCCTGCGCCTGGCGGGCGTGGCGGAGCGTTAGCCGCCATGCATTTCACCGCCAGCGACGGGCTGCGCCTTTCGTATTTCGTCGACGACTTTACCGATCCGTGGACGCAGCCGGCGACATTGCTGCTGCTGCATGCCGCCATGGGGCACTCGCGGCGGTTCTACGCCTGGGTGCCGCGGCTATCACGTCACTACCGCGTGGTGCGCATGGACCTGCGCGGCCACGGCGACTCGCAGGTGCCGCTGCCCGAGCCGCCGCTTTCCATGGATCGGCTCGTCGCCGACACGCGCGAACTGCTCGATCACCTCGACTGCGCGTCGGCGCACATCGTCGGCAACTCGGCCGGCGGCTACGTCGCCCAGAACCTCGCGATGACGTTGCCGGCGCGGGTGCAGAGCCTGATGCTGTTCGGCTCGACCCCAGGCCTCAAGCACAGCCACGCCGCGACCTGGCTGCCGCGCGTCGCCAAGGAGGGCTTGCGCAAGTTTCTCGCCGACACGATCGCCGACCGTTTCCCGGTCGAGCGCACCGATCCGCGCCACATCGAATGGTTCCTCGACGAAGTGGCAAAGAACGATGTGCCTTACATCGCCCGCTTCATCGGCCTGATGACGACGCTCGACTGGAGCGACCGCCTTGCCGAGATCAAATGCCCGACCATGATCGTCTATCCGGGCGCCGAGACCGTCGGCTCGGCGCGCGCCTACGACGCCATGGCCGCGCGGATTCCCGACGCCGAGACGATTTCCTACGCGGGCATGCCGCACAATATTTGCGACAGCCTGCCGGACCGCTGCGTCGACGACGTGCTCGCGTTCCTGCGCCGGCGCTTTCCCGAAACGGTCACGCCAGGCTGAACGCGAAGCGGATCGCCACCGCGAGCAGGAACAGCCCGAACGCGACCTCAAGCCGGCGGCGCGAGAGCGCATGCGCGAGACGCGCGCCGTAGGCGGCGACGAAGCTCGAGACCGGCGCCATCAGTACGACGCCGATGATCGAGACGAAGCCGATCGACAGCGGCGGCAGCAGCGCCTGATAGCGCAGCCCGGCGAGCGCATAGCCGACCGTGCCGGCGATCGCGATCGGCACGCCCAGCCCGGCCGAGATGGCGACCGAGTTGTGGATCGACCGGCCGTAGAGCATCAGGATCGTGTTGGACACCGAGCCGCCGCTGATGCCGAGCAGCGACGAGCATAGACCGACGAGGAAGCCGTAGAACGTCATGGCCGCGCGGCCCGGCAGTTCATCGGCGACGCGCCAGCTTTCGCGGCCGATCAGAAGTTTGATCGCGATGAAGCTGATGATGACGACGAAAGCGATCTTGAAAACGATGCTCGGCGCGAAAGCGGCGAGCAGCGCGCCGGTCGCCACCCCGATCACCGCCGGCAGCGCCCACGCCCGCACCACCTCGCGGATGCCCTCGCCGCGCTCGCGGTGCGCGCGATAGGAACGGATCGTGGTCGGAACGATGATGGCGAGCGACGTGCCGATGCACAGCTGCATGCGGACGTCTTCCGGCACGCCGAGGATGCGGAACACTTCATAGAGCGCCGGCACGATCACGGCGCCGCCGCCAATGCCGAATAGGCCGGCGAGGATGCCGGTCACGATGCCGCTGACAACGATAGCGCCGGCGAGCCAGGCAAGCTCGCTAACGGGAACGTCGAGGAACATGGGCGCTTGTGTATCAGGCCGCCGCGACGTCGAGCGCAATACCGTCGACCGGCAGAAACGCAAGCGCCTCGGCAATCACTTCGACGCCGGCGGCGGGCCGCGTCGCATGGGTCGCGAGATGCCGGCGGAACGCTCGCGCCCCCGGCATGCCGTTGAACAGGCCGAGCACGTGGCGCGTGATGGCATGCAGGCGCGTGCCGCGGACAAGTTCACGCGCGGCGTACGGCATGAGCAACTCAAGTGCGGCGCGCGGCGAAGGCGCAGGGGCCGGCGCGCCGAACAGGAGCGGATCGACAGCGAGAAGCCGCCACGGCTCGCGATAGGCGGCGCGGCCGAGCATCGCGCCGTCGACATGGCGCAGATGCGCCGCCGCGGCTTCGAGCGTGGCGACGCCGCCGTTGACGACGACGGTCAGATGCGGACGAGCGGCCTTGAGGCGATAGACGCGCGCGTAGTCGAGCGGCGGGATTTCGCGGTTGTCCTTGGGCGAGAGCCCATCGAGCCAGGCCTTGCGCGCGTGGACGATGAGCGCGTCGACGCCCGCGGCGGTCACGGCGTCCGCCATGGCGTCGAGCGCCGCTTCCGGATCCTGGTCGTCCACACCGAGCCGGCATTTCACGGTCACCGGCACGCGCACGGCCGCCTTCATGGCGGCGACGCACTCGCCCACCAGCGCCGGCTCTTCCATCAGGCAGGCGCCGAAACGGCCGTCGCGCACCCGCTCGGACGGGCAGCCGACGTTGAGGTTGATCTCGTCGTAGCCGAGGTCGGCGCAGATGCGCGCTGAAAGCGCGAGCGCGCGCGGGTCCGAGCCGCCGAGCTGAACCGCGAGCGGGTGCTCGGTCGCATCGAACGCGAGCAGCCGCGCCCGATCGCCGTGGATCACCGCGCCGGTGCCGAGCATCTCGGTATAAAGCCGCGCGCGGCGCGTGAGCAGCCGGTGGAAGAACCGGCAGTGCCGGTCGGTCCACTCCATCATCGGCGCGACGCAGAAGCGATGGGGCGCGGTCATTCTCTAGGACCAAGTGGAGCTAGAAGCGCAACCTTTTAGAATGCTGGTCCATTTGCGGCAAGCTGGCCACCGCGCAAGATGCAACTCGACAAAAGCACTAGCGAAACCCATGGAGCTGAGATATATATCTTCCGGAGGGATGGAAGGATTTTGCAAATGGGCGCTGCGACTCGAGCAATCCTGATGACCGCAAACGAGGCGGCATCCGCGACCGGGGTACCGCTGCGACAGGTGCATCGGATCATCGATGCGGGCCTGCTCGACGGTGCGGTGAAGCGGCGGCGCAATGCGCGCTTGCTTCCGCGCGATGCCCTCGTCGGCCTCAGGCTGGCCCACGACACCGCGGACGTGCTGACCCCGGAAACCCGGCGCGCGGTTGTCGCCTCATTGCTTGACCGCCCGCGACGGAGCTCCATCCGCGCAGCCGCGGTGGTCGTGGATGCACGGCCGGCCGCCCGCGCGGTCCGCTCCGGCCTCAAGCAGCTCGCCAGGGCGCGCCACGCCGTATCGAGTTCGCGCGAGGTCTTGGGAGGGACCGTCGTGTTCAAGGGCACGCGCATCCCGGTGCACGACATTGCCGACATGCTTATCAATGGGGACTCGCCTGCTGCGATCGTTAGAGCCTACCCGCAGCTCGACAAAGAGCGCGTCCATCTCGCGGGGACTTACGCCGCTGCCTATCCGCGCCGAGGCCGTCCGCCGGTGAAAACGGCAGTGAGACGACGATATACGAGAACTGTCGAGACGATCCCGTTCGACCACGCGCGGTCGTGAAGTTCCTCATCGACGAGTGCCTGAGTCCGGAACTCGTGACGCTTGCTCGCGAGCGCGGGCACTGGGAAACGACGCATGTGACGTGGCTCGGAATGCGCGCGCGCAAAGATTGGACGGTCGCGCGCCGCGCCATCGTCAACAGCTATGTGCTTGTCACTAATAATACGACCGACTTTACATCTCTTCTCGAACGGCAGGAGACGCATCCCGGCCTCGTATGCCTGAACGTGGCGCCGGGTTTGATGAGTCTCGATGTTCAAAAGCGGCTGTTCATCCTTGCGCTCGACTCCCTCGGCGACTCCGAGCCGATTAATGAAATCCTCGAGATCACACTTCGAGCGGACCTAACGGTCTTGGTCGAGCACTACCTTCGGCATTCTCGCAGGTAAGGCGCGAGGCCACGCCGCATTGCAGCAAAAACGGCCAGCCGGCGGCGCGGGAATACTGGCGCTGCACCGTCGATTTTGTTATACCCTAGAACAATGATGCCGCAGTCCTATTTCCGGCATCGCTGCGGAGGCCGCCATGGCCGGCATCCTGGAATTCACCCTCAACGGCCGCCGGCGCGTCGATGCCGTTCCCGACAACCTGCTGCTGCTCGACTACCTGCGCGAGGTGGTCGGGCTCACCGGCACCAAGACCGGCTGCGACGGCGGGGAATGCGGCGCCTGCACGGTGCTCGTCGACGACAGGCCGCGCCTCTCCTGCCTCACGCTCGCCGCCGCCGTGGCGGGCCGGCGCGTCGATACCGTCGAGGGGCTCGGCCAGGACGGACGCCTCTCCGCCGTGCAGCGCGGGTTCCACGAGAAGCTCGGGGCGCAATGCGGCTATTGCACCCCAGGTTTCGTCATGGCCTCGGCCGGCCTGCTGCGGCGCAATCCGCGTCCCACTGAGGACGAAATCAAAGAAGCGCTCGGCAGCAACATCTGCCGCTGCACCGGCTATGTGAAAATCATCGAGGCGGTCAAATACGCGGCCGAACTCGCCGCGCAGGGAGCGGCGCCGTGAACGATATAGCGCCGGTGCATTCGATCGGCGGCTACGTCCCCATGGTGGACGGGCCCGAGAAGGTCTCCGGCCGCGCGAAATACACCGCAGACCTGGTCCACCCCGGGCTGCTCGCCGGCCGCATCTACCGCAGCCCCTATGCGCACGCGGAGATTCTCGAGGTCGACGTCACGGCGGCGGCGCGGCTGCCCGGCGTGAAGGCGATCGTCACGGGTGCCGACTGCGACAAGACCTTCGGCGTGCTGCCGATCGCGCGCAGCGAGCATCCGCTCGCGCGCGACAAGGTGCGCTACAAGGGCGAGCCGGTGGCGGCGGTCGCCGCGGTCGACGACGCCACCGCGCGCAAGGCGGTCGACCTCATTCGCATGAAGGTGCGCGAACTGCCTGCCTATTACACGGCGGCGGCGGCGCTCGCGCCCGACGCGGTCGCGCTCCATGCGCGCCGTCCCGGCAACATCGAGCGCGACGTGCTGTTCGAACTGGGCAGCATGGAGGACGGCTTTGCCGCTGCCGACCTGGTGCGCGAGGCGACCTACAACTGCGCCGAGGTGTGCCAGAACCAGATGGAGATGCACGCGGCGCTCGCGGAATACGACGCCGAGCGCGAGCGCATCACCGTCCACGCCTCGACCCAGGTGCCCTACTACGTGCACCTGATGCTGGCGCAGATCCTCGACATGGACATGTCGCGCATCCGCGTGATCAAGCCGCACGTGGGCGGCGGCTTCGGCTGCCGCACCGAGGCGCTCAACGTCGAGCTGATTACCGCACTTCTGGCCCGTAAAGCCGGCGGCAGCGTGCGCACCGTGATCACCCGCGAGGAGACCTTCATCACGCACCGCGGCCGGCCGGAGACCGATATCCGCCTCAAGATCGGCTTGCGCCGCGACGGCCGCATCACCGCGGTCGAATGCGAATGCGACCAGCGCGGCGGCGCGCACAGCGGCTACGGCGTCGTGACCATCCTCTATTCCGGCTCGATGCTCTACGCGATCTACGATTTGCACAACGTCAAATACATCGGCCGCCGCGTGCTCACCAACACGCCGCCGTGCGGCGCCTTCCGCGGCCACGGCACCGTCGACGTGCGCTTCGCCTTCGAAAGCTTGCTCGACCAGATGGCGCGCGAGCTTGGCCTCGATCCGTTCGCGGTGCGGCGCGCGAATTTGCTCGCCGCCCCCACGTTCACCGACAACGACCTGATGGTGAACAGCTACGGGCTGCCGCAATGCCTCGACTGGGTCGAGGCGGCGAGCGGCTGGCGCGCGCGCAGGGGCAAGCTTGGCCGCGGCAAGGGCCTCGGCATGGCGTGCTCGCACTACATCAGCGGCGCGTCGAAGCCGGTCAACTGGACCGGCGAGCCGCATGCCACGGTCAAGCTCAAGCTCGATTTCGACGGCTCGATCGTGCTGCTCACGGGCGCGGCGGAAATCGGCCAGGGCTCCTCGACCGTGCTGGTGCAGACGGTCGCCGAAGTGCTCGGGCTCGATATCTCCCGCATCCGCATCGTCAGCGGCGACAGCGACGTGGTGCCGAAGGACAACGGCTCCTACTCCTCGCGCGTCACCTTCATGGTCGGCAACGCGGCGATCGCAGCGGCGCAGAACCTCAAGGCGCTGCTGGTCGCGGCGGCCGCGCGCAAACTCGATGCCGAGCCGGGCGACGTCGAGTGCCTGGGCGAAATCTATCGCGCCGGCGCGCAGGACAGGGGGCTCACGTTCCAGGAAGTGGTCACCGCGGCGCTCGCCGAGGCCGGTACCATCACAGTGACGGGAAACTATTCGACCATCCCCGAGTCGCACGGCGGCAAGAAATACCGCGGCGCCGCGATCGGCGGGACGATGGGCTACAGCTATTCGGCGCAAGTGGTCGAAGTGAGCGTCGACGACGAAACCGGCGTCGTGAGCGTCGACAAGGTCTGGGTCGCGCACGACTGCGGCAAGGCGCTCAACCGGCTCACGGTGGAAGGCCAGGTGCAGGGCTCGGTGTGGATGGGCATGGGCCAGGCGATGAGCGAGGAGGCCGCCTATCACGACGGCCTGCTGCTCACCGCCAACATGCTCGATTACCGCGTGCCGACCATTTTCGATTCGCCGCCGATCGAAGTGGGCATCGTCGAGAGCAACGACCCGCACGGCCCGTTCGGCGCCAAGGAAGCGGGCGAAGGCTCGCTCGCCGCGTTCCTGCCCGCGCTCACCAACGCGATCGTCGACGCCATCGGCGTGCGTTTCAACGATTTGCCGGTGACGCCGGATCGCGTCTTTGCCGCGCTGGAGAAGCGCCGGCGCGAGCGGCTTGACGGCGGCGACTGATGGACGCGCTCCCCGAGTTCCAGTTGCTGCGGCCGCGCACGCTCGGCGAAGCGCTCGCGGCGCGCGCCGCGCACCCGGAAAGCCAGCTCATCGGCGGCGGCACCGATCTCTTGGTCAACATCCGGCGCGGCATCGTCGCGCCGGCGACGCTCCTCGACATGGCCGGCGTGAGCGAACTCGCGCACATTTCGGCCGACGAGCGCGGGCTAGAGATTGGCGCATCGGCAACGCTCGTCGATCTCGCCGCATACCCCGGCGTGATCGCGCATTATCCGGTGGTGGCGCAGGCCGCGCACGGAGTCGCCGGCCCGACCCAGCGCAATATGGGTACGGTCGGCGGCAACCTCTGCCTCGACACGCGCTGCATCTTCTACAATCAAAGCAGCTGGTGGCGCGCGGCCAACAATCATTGCCTCAAGACTACGGGGGACGTTTGTCACGTCGCGCCGAAGAGCCACGGCGTGTGCTTCGCCACCTTCAGCGGCGACCTCGCCCCTGCCCTGCTGGTGCTCGGTGCCGAGGTCGAGCTTGCCGGCCCCGCCGGCCGGCGTACGCTTCCCCTGCACGACTTTTACATCGGTTACGCCCGCCACGACGGCGCGAGCGGCGACGGCAAGAACTATCTGGCGCTTGCGCCCGGCGAAATCGTCGCTGCCGTGCGAGCAAAAAATATGGCGGGGCTGCGCTCGGGCTATGACAAGATCCGCATCCGCCGCTCGATCGAATATCCGGTCGCCGGCGTCGCGGTCGCACTGCGCCGTGACGGCGCGCGCCTTACCGACTTGCGCGTCGCCTTCACCGGCACGAACCCGCGGCCGGTGCTGCTCGAGGGCACGGCGGCGCTGTGCGGCGGCCCCGTGGACGAGAGCGTCCTCAAGGGCCTCGATGCCCTGGTGCGCGACCAGATCATGGCGATGAAGACGACCTTCACGCCCGGCCACTACCGGCGGCGCGTGGCCGGCGTGCTCGCGCGAAGACTGGTAACCAAGCTCTGGGAGCAATAAACAAACTCCGCCGTCATCCTGAGGAGCCCGCTCGCATCAGCGAGCGGGCGTCTCGAAGGATGGCAGCAAGCTCGGTGCGTGTTTCCATCCTTCGAGACAGCCGCGCGCAAGTGCGCGCGGCTTCCTCAGGATGACGTTGTTGTTTGCTGAGCCTCCTGCTCACGCAACAAATACCGCTGAATCTTCCCGGTCGGCGTGCGCGGCAGGTCGGTGCGCACCTCGACCCAGCGCGGATGTTTCCATGTCCCTGTGGACGCCTTCACATGCGCGCGCAAGGCATCGAACAGATGCTCGTCGGCGGCGTAGCCGTCGCGCAGCACGATGAACGCCTTCGGCTTGATCAACCCGTCGGCGTCCGCTTTGCCGATGACGGCGGCCTCGCGCACCGCCTCGTGCGCGACGAGCGCCGCCTCCACGTCAAAGGGCGACACCCACATGCCGCTGACCTTGAACATGTCGTCGCTGCGGCCGCAGTAGTGATAGTAACCGTCGCTGTCGCGCATAAAGCGGTCGCCGGTGCGCGTCCACTCGCCCTGAAAGGTGATCCGACTTTTCGCCCGCTGGTTCCAATAGCCTTCGCCCGCCGACGGCCCGCGCACCAGGAGTTCGCCGGTCTCCCCGTCACTCACTTGCGCGCCATGCTCGTCGATGATCTTCACGTCGTAACCGGGGACCGGCTTGCCGGTTGACCCATAGCGCACGTCGCCCGGCCGGTTGCTGAGAAACGTCTGCAGCATCTCGGTCGAGCCGATCCCGTCGAGGATGTCGACGCCGACGGCCGCGCGCCAGCGCTCGCCGACGCGCGCCGGCAGAGCCTCGCCAGCCGAGACGCACAGGCGCAGCCGATCGGAGCCCAGGCCCGCGCATAAGTCCGGGTGCCCCAGGAGCGCGGCGTAAAGCGACGGCACGCCGAAGAACACCGTGGGCCGATGTTCGCGCATCATGGCAAACACCCGCTCTGGCGTCGGCCGCTCGGGCAACAGCGCCGCCTGCGCGCCGGCCGAGAGCGGGAACGTCATGGCGTTGCCGAGTCCGTAGGCGAAGAACAGTTTGGCGGCAGAAAAGATGACGTCGTCGCAAGTGATGCCGAGCACGCCCTGCCCAAACAGCCGCGCGGTCGCCATCGGGCTCGCGTGCACGTGCTTGACCGCCTTGGGTTCGCCGGTCGAGCCCGACGTGTAGAGCCAGAAGGCGACTTCGTCGGCCACGGTCGATGCGGTGAACTGCGTTGCCTCCTGCCGCGCGAGCAATTCGTCGAGGAGATGAACCTCGCGGCCGGCGAAGGATTCTTTTTCCTCGGGTGCCGCGTCCGTGAGGATGAGCGCGCGCAGACGCGGCGCGCGCTCGAGGACGGGCGCGAGCGCCCGGGCGAGCGGCGCCGCGGCGACGAGCGCCTGCGAGCGGCTGTCGGAAAGCATGTACGCGTATTGCTCGGTGCTCAGGAACGTGTTGAACGGCACCGCGACCATGCCGGCGCGCACCGCGCCCCAGAACGCGAGGGGGAAGTCCACGCTGTCGGGAAGCAGCAGCGCGATCCGGCTTTCGGGCTTGAGCCCGAGCGAGGCGAAGGCGGCCGCCATACGCCAAGTGCGCTCGCGCAATTGGCCATAGGTGAGCGAGCGCGCGCCGTCGCAGAACGCGACCTTGTCGCCGAAGCCGCGCGCGACGGCGGCATCGATCAACTCCGCCGCCGCATTATACGTGCTGTCCGCGTCGGTATGATCCGGCACCGTGACTCCCCTGCGCAAAACGCGGCGGGACTCTATGCGTCTGCCCGGTTTCGAGGGTGGCATAATTTCGGGGAACGGCGGCCCACTTGCGGCGGCAGTCATCGCCGCCTCGGGCGCGGTGGCTTTGAGCGCAACATGCACTATATTGCAGGCCGCGAATCCGAGCGCACGACAGGTCCCATGCCGCAGATCACGTATATCGAGCACGACGGCACCACCCATCAGGTCGAGGCCGAGGTGGGTTCGACGGTGATGGAGACCGCGATCCGCAACGGCATCACCGGGATCGTCGCCGAATGCGGCGGCGCCTGCTCGTGCGCGACCTGCCACGTGTATGTGGACGAGGCGTGGTTCGAGCGCCTGCCCAAGCGCTCGCCGGAAGAAGAGGACATGCTCGACTTCGCCTTCGACGCCAAGCCGACCTCGCGCCTCTCCTGCCAAATCAAGGTCGAGCCGGCGCTCGACGGCCTGGTGGTGCGCACGCCCGCGTACCAAGGGCAGTAATGCTGGCGAAGGGCTGATTTCTCTGACGAGAGCGTCCCGCGGAACGCCAATCGGACCTTACGACGCCCTCATCGCCGGCCCGGCGATCTCGCACAACATGATTCTCATCACCCGCAATATGGATGAGTTCGGCCGCGCCCCGGGATTGCGGGCGGAAGACTGGTCCGCGTAAGCGTCGTGGGCTTCACCCAGGTTCGCGCACGACTCACGCAGCTTGCGGCAGCGAATGCTCGACCGCGCATGCTGCAACAACCTGCGTCGCGTCTTCGATCAGTCCTGAAAGCTCGTCTTTGGAAGGGACCCCGCTCCCAGGCGCGAGCGCAGCCAAAATAGGCAAGATTTGATTCGGCAAGACGCGCCGCGCAGCAAGGGCACGTATTTGCCCGGGAGTTGCCATCGATATGTCGGGGGAGAGTTCCCCGAGTAGCGCAAGCTTGGCGGCAGCTGCATGTCCGATCGCCCGTGCGACCAGCGCAGGTGCCTCTTCCGCGAACCCGTTCGCGCCAAGCACTTTGGCCATTTCCAGGGATCGTTCCGCCAGCCTGCGCAATTCCGCGACCCGGCCGAGCGGATCGCTGGCTGCTTGAACAACTCCGGACAGTTCGGGAGCCTGATGCAGAACGCGGCTCGCACCCTCACCAAGTTTGATCAATCCCGCTCCCTCGAGACGCTTCATCGTGAGCCAAGTCGGCCGATCGATCAGTTCGACTTCGGGAGCGCCGCTTTCGCGACTTAGCGCCAACCGCTTGGATTCCGCGGCGAGCGCATCGGGACCAAGGTCGAGCACCGCCAGCAAGCGCAGCCGGCCGTCATTGCTCTGACGCGATTCGACGAACAGCGTGCGCTCGCCATGCCGGTTCAGCAGATCTTCGGCAAGCGCTTCGTCGGCCGCCACGATCGTCGGCGCGACCGCATCAGCCGCCTGCATCATCGCCTGCATCCGATCGATCATCGCCGCACGGCCAGACGGCATCTTCAGCGTCGCAATGTCGCCCTCGCCGTCGAGAATGCCGCCGGCAAGCGCCTGCTTCTGTCCAAGAAGATGCAGGATCGCGTGCTCGATCGAGCCCTCGCACACAAGATTGACCACGCTCACGGAACGCGTCTGGTGCTTGCGCCAGGCGCGGGCGATCCGCTGCTCGAGTTTTGCCGGGTTCCAGGGCAGATCGACGTTGACCACTGCGCTCGCGGCCTGGAGATTGAGGCCCACGCTCCCGCTGTCGGTTGACAGGAACAAGCGACAGTTTGGGTCCTTTTTGAAGCGCATGATCTCCGCCCGGCGGCGCTGCTGCGGTACGGAGCCGGTGTGCCAAGCCGATTCGATGCCCATCTCGACCGCGAGCTCGCGGACAAGCTCAAGCATCCGTTCCCACTCCGAGAAGACAATGACTTTGCGGTCAGGCTCCGCGAACAGATCGCTGAGGATTCTTTCCAGCTCCTCGAGCTTGGGACTCACCCGGCAGGCCGGATCGAGGATCGCCGGCGTGTCGCAAATCATTCGCATGCACGCGAGCAGCATCTGCAGCCGATCGAACTCGACCTGGGTCAAAGGTCGTCGCTGCGATTGGGCAATCAGACGAGCCGCGGGAGCGCGGTAGTCTTCGTAACGCTTCTGCTGCTCCTCGACCATCGGAACGAAAAAAGTCTTGACCGTACGGCCCGGCAGTTCCTTCTCGACGTCGATCTTGCGCCGGCGCAGCATGACGGAGCCCACGCGCCGCCGCAGCTCGTCGAGATTCTGATAGTCGGTCGGCCGCCCGCGCTCGTCGAGCCGATAAAACTCGCGATTGAAACGGAACAACGGGCCGACCAGCTCCGGATCAAGGTACTGAACGATCGAATAAAGCTCTTCGATCCGATTCTCGATCGGCGTGCCGGTCAACACGAAAGCATAGCGCGAACGGAGCGACTTCACCCGGCGAGCCGTCTTGGTTTGCCAATTCTTGATGCGCTGCGCCTCATCCAGCACCACCACCTCCGGGGCGAGGACGGCGTTTATGTCGTCCGCATCGGTAAGCACTTGTTCGTAGTTGACGATCGTGAAGAAGGCCGGCTCGCCATAAGCGGCTAATCGTTGATGCCGCGGGCCGAAAACGAGCTTGGTGCCGCGTTCCGTGAAGCGGGCAATCTGTTCTTCCCATTCCGCCTTGAGCGACGCTGGACACACGATCAGGACGCGAGCGATGCCCTGCCGCCGCGCGAGCAGTTCGCACGCGGCAATCGCCTGCACGGTTTTACCGAGCCCCATCTCGTCCGCGAGCAGAACTCTTTCGCCGAACGCTAGATGCAGCATGCCCTCGCGTTGGTACGCTAATAGCTTGAGCCGCAGGAATTCCAGGCTCGCACGCCCGGCCTCGACCTCGGCGAGAAAAGCCGTGCGCTCTTCGACCCGCGCCCGCTGACGCTTGACCCGATCGAGCCACGGACCGAGATGACGCGATACGCGAATGTGCGATCTAATCTTTGCCGGAGCCGCTCGCCACGCCTCGATCAGTGCCTCGACCTTGGCAGGGTCGGGGGCGACCGTTCCGTTCGCGCCGAGATGCTGCTCCAGCCACCTCCAAGCCGCTTGGCTAGCACCGGGACGCGCGGGTCGCGTGATGCTCAGTCGTGGACTCTGCCGACGATCGACGAATATCTCGACCCGCTCGCCGCCCGTGCGGGATGCCTCACGGAAGGCCCTCGCGCCTCGTCGATGAAGAGCGGCGATCACGCCCTCGATATGCTTGCAGGTTCCGAGGCCGTTGACGCGATGATCGATGCAACCGCAGGAATTGGATTCCTCGGTGAGGCTGCGCAGCTCGACCTCGTAGCAGCCCCCGGTACCCGACCTTGTGCGGAACGTGCCGAAGACAGGGTGCTCGCTTTCGAGCGCCTCGATCTCGGTTATCTCTGTGCGTCCGCGCCAGCGGCGGATGGCGATTTCACCCTCGTCCGTCGTCAACCAGCCCTGCGCAGGAGCGGGCCGATCAAGTACCGCGCGAGCCTTGCTGAACCTCGCGCGTTTGCGTCGTTTCGCCGTGTCCGGGGTCCGGACCCCACGGGTAATTTTCGAGACTGATTCGCTCGACATGAATTGACCGTAGTCCGGCGTCTCGTGCCGTCAACGAATGCCCGTTTGCCATGCACAGGAAGCTGCAAGGGGCGGGGGCGCCCTCACCCGCTCGGGGCCAGCATCTCCGCTCGTTTGCGCTACCTGGATCGTTATTCCCGCCCGCCGAAGCTATGACGGCGCGCGATTGCGCGGGCGCGCCGTTTGCGGGTAGTAAGCGCCTCGTTCAAGGTCCCCCGCGATGAAATTAAGCATTCGTCCCCTGGCGCTTCCCGAAATCAAACTCATCAGCGCCCCGCGGTTCAGCGATCAGCGCGGCTATTTCGCCGAGACCTACGTGCAGGGCGATTTCGCCGCGGCGGGCATTGCGAATGAATTCGTGCAGGACAACGAGTCGCTCTCGCGTACGCCCGGCACGGTGCGCGGCATGCACTTTCAGATACCGCCGTTCGCCCAGGCCAAGCTGATCCGCGTGCTGACCGGCCGCATTTTCGACGCCTGCGTCGACCTGCGCCGCTCCTCGCCGCGCTACGGCCGCCAGGTGAGCGTCGAGCTTTCCGCCGAGAGCGGCGACCAGCTGTTCGTGCCGGCAGGCTTCGCGCACGGTTTTTGCACCCTGGAGCCGGACACGACGGTGCTCTACAAGGTGGACGCGGTCTATTCGGCCGAGCACGAGCGCGGCATCGCCTGGGCGGATCCGGCCCTTGCTATCGCGTGGCCGATCGGCCCCGACGCGGCGATCCTCTCCGCCAAGGACGCCGCGCTTCCGCCGTTGCGGGAGATGCCGGTTTATTTCGATTGAGCGGGGACACGGGTGATGCGCGTTCTGGTCACCGGAGGGGCAGGCTTCATCGGCTCGGCGGTGTGCCATGCGTTGGTTCAGCGCGGCGCCTTCGTCGTCAACGTCGACAAACTCACCTACGCGGCCAACCCGCGCTCGCTCGATGCGATTGCGCACGAGCCGCACTACGCCTTCGAACGCCGCGACATCTGCGACCGCGCGGCCATGGATGCGGTGCTGGCGAAATACCAGCCGACCGCGGTGCTGCACCTCGCGGCCGAGAGTCACGTCGATCGTTCGATCAGCGGCGCTGCGCCGTTCATCGACACAAACATCAGCGGGACCTACCACCTGCTGGAAGCGGCGCGGCACTATTGGGCCGGCCTCGCGTCCGCGCCGCGCGCGGCCTTCCGCTTCGTCCATGTGTCGACCGACGAGGTCTACGGTTCGCTCGGCGCCGACGGCCGCTTCCATGAAGACACGCCATATCGGCCGAGCTCTCCCTATTCGGCCAGCAAGGCGGCGTCGGACCACCTCGCCCAGGCGTGGCACCGCACCTACGGGCTGCCGGTGATCGTCTCGAATTGCTCGAACAACTACGGGCCGCGCCAGTTTCCCGAAAAGCTCATCCCTCTGACTATTCTCAAGGCCGTCGCCAACGAGGCGCTGCCGGTTTACGGCGACGGCTCGAACGTGCGTGACTGGCTTCACGTCGAAGACCATGCGGCAGGCCTGCTCGCGCTCGTCGAGCGCGGCCAGCCGGGCGAGCGCTACAATTTCGGCGGCGAGAGCGAGCGCAGCAATCTGGCCGTCGTCGAGCAGATTTGCTCAATACTCGACCGCCTGGCGCCGGCGGCAACGCCGCGGCGCAAGCTGATCACGTTCGTGACCGATCGGCCGGGCCACGATCAGCGCTACGCGATCGATGCCGCAAAGGCGCGGCGCGAACTCTCCTGGAAGCCCAGCCGGCATTTCGAAGCCGGCCTTGAGCAGACCGTGCATTGGTACCTCGAGAACCGCGCTTGGTGGGAACCCCTGCAGGCGCGCGTCTACGGCGGCGAGCGCCTCGGCCTGCTCGAACCCGTCCAGTAACCGCCGATGTCCGGACAAGCGATCCTGGTGGCCGGCAAGACGGGCCAGCTGGCCCGTTGCCTGGCCGATGCGGCGCGCCGGCGCGGCATCGGGCTCGTGACCCTCGGACGACCGGAACTTGACCTCACCCACCCGGAATCGGTCGCCCGGATCGTCGCGAGCCATGCCCCGCGCGCGATCGTCAACGCTGCCGCCTATACGGCAGTCGACAAGGCGGAGGCGGAGCCCACCCTCGCCATGGCCGTCAACCGGGACGGCGCAGGCGCCCTGGCCGCCGCCGCGGCCCGGCTGGGCGTGCCGTTCATCCACGTTTCGACCGACTACGTGTTCGACGGCCGCAAGGACGCGCCCTATCGCGAGGAGGACGCCCCCTGCCCGCTCGGCGCCTACGGACGCTCCAAGCTCGAAGGGGAAGCGGCCGTCCGCGGCGCCTGCCCGGCCGGCGTCATCCTGCGCACTTCCTGGGTCTACAGCCCGTTCGGGCAGAACTTCGTGATCACCATGCTGCGGCTCGCGGCAACGCGCGAGAAGGTCCAGGTGGTCGACGACCAGCACGGCGCGCCGACCGCCGCTCCCGACCTCGCCGGCGCGATCCTCGATATTGCCGAGCGGCTGAGCGGGCAGCGGATGGACGATGGCGACACCGGCGGCATTTATCACCTCGCCGCCGCGGGCGAGACCACGTGGTACGGGTTCGCCGGGGCAATCTTCGCCGGCTGGGCGCGGCGCGGCCATCGCGTACCCATGCTCGAGCCGATCACGACCGCGCAATATCCAACCCCGGCACGGCGACCGGCCAACTCGCGGCTCGACTGCCGCAAGATCGCGCGCGTTTTCGGGCTGCGTTTGCCGGCATGGCAAAGCTCGCTCGAGCGCTGTTTGGACGAACTCGCGCTAGTGTCCCGATTCCGAAGTTCGCCGGAGTTTGCAGCTCGCTCGGGAGCGAACTTCGGAATCGAAGGACACTAGCAACATTACGATTCTAGCGCGGGCGGAGGCGCAAGCATGAAGGGAATCGTGCTCGCCGGCGGCAGCGGAACGCGGCTCTACCCGATCACCCGCGCGCTGAGCAAACAATTGCTGCCGGTCTATGACAAACCGATGGTCTATTACCCGCTCTCGACTCTGATGCTGGCGGGCATCCGCGACATTCTCGTCATCACTACGCCGGAGGACCGCGGGCAATTCGAACGGCTGCTCGGCGACGGCGCGCAATGGGGCATCCGCCTCTCCTACGCGGCCCAGCCCAGGCCCGAGGGGCTCGCTCAGGCCTTCCTGATCGGCGCGGATTTCATCGCCAACGACCGGGTCGCGCTCGTTCTCGGCGACAACGTTTTCTTCGGGCACGGCCTGCCGGAAATCCTGCAGCGCGCCGCCGCGCGCGCGACCGGCGCCACCATCTTCGCCTATCAGGTGCGCGATCCGGAGCGCTACGGCGTGGTCAGCTTCGATTCGGCCGGCCGGGCGCTCACGATCGCCGAGAAGCCTGCGAACCCCGCCTCGCGCTGGGCGGTGACGGGCCTTTATTTCTACGACAACGAGGTGGTGCGCCACGCGCGCGAAGTGCGCCCGTCGGGGCGGGGCGAACTTGAAATCACCGACCTGAACATGCGCTACCTCGCGGCGGGCGCGCTGCACGTCGAACTGATGGGTCGCGGGTTCGCCTGGCTCGACACCGGCACGTTCGACGCACTGATCGACGCAGGGACCTTCGTGCATACGCTCGAAGAGCGGCAAGGCATGAAGATCGCCTGCCCCGAGGAAATCGCCTATCGGATGGGGTTCATCACGCGCCACGACCTGCTCAAGCTTGCTGCTTCCCTGGAAAAGAGCGGGTACGGCCAGTACCTGCGCGACCTCGCGGACTCTTGAGCGGTCAATAGATAACAGCACACGGTCGTCAGGTTCAGCCCTTTTCCGCCGCATAAAGCGTGCAGTCGCCGGTTTCGCCGAGCACGCGATGCCCGCCGACCAATTGCTCGATCAGGTTCTTGCGCTCGTCCTTCGGTGCGTAATCCGTGCACACGACGACGGCGGCGAGGGGGACGGGTCCGAGGAATTTCTGCGGCTGCGCTGCAACGCGCTGCCAATATTCGAACGGCATGAAGTTCGCCACCGACAGAGACTTGCGCTGCGCGTAGTACCCGACGGTGGCAGACCAGTCCCGGCCGATCACGAGCAAGCTGCTGCCGGGCGGCGTTTGCGCTCGCGCCATCTCCGCGATGCGGAAGTCCGGACGAGCCGTGAAATCCGCCGTCAGGAGACCGGCGTACGTCGATTTGAAATAATCGAGCTGCCCCGCAGATATCAGGAGGAGAAAAACAAGTCCGAGCGCACGTCGGCCCGTACCTATGATGGACGCGAATCCCAGCCCCGCCGCGGCGAGAATGAAAATCGTGTTGGCGGCCTGATAGTACTCGTGTTGGAAGTGCAGATTCGGGAAGGCCATAAACGGCACAAGAAAAGCAAGAATGGCGGCGAGCCCCGCATAGGCATACTGGCGGCGCAGCAGGGTCGCCGCTATCAGCACGACCGCGATCGGTTTCGCGTAGCCGAAACTTTGGGTCAGCGAGCGATGCAGAATGACGTCCCGCCAAAGCCTCGAGCCGATCCGCTGTTCCCATATGCCGAAGGCCCATTCGGTCAGATACGTGTTGGTCAGCCACGCTCGAATCTCGTTGGCCCTTCCCACCGCCTCGGCATAGATCGTCCACGCAACGGCGATCAGAAGCGGAACGGCGAGGATCAGGAGAGCCAGCAGGATCGAGCGAAGTCTTTTCGCAAGGAGCCCGGCAGCCCATGCGGCATGGCACTCCTTGAGAAGCAAAAGCCCGCCAAGAACCGCAAAGCCCGGAAAAGTCGTGAACTTGGCGACGGCCGCCAGCGCTCCCGCGATGAGCGCAAGTGCGGCGGAAGCCAGCGTGCCGCCGGCCAGATACCTGGCGAAATAAGCAAGCCAGCAAAGGCAGAAAAACAACGCGCAGGTCTCGATCATGAACGTGCGACTCCAAAAAAGGTAGAGCGGGCAGAGCACGAACAGAATCGAAACGCACGCGAACGCAAAATTGTCGAACTTCAACGCGCGAAACAGCACGCGCAAAGGCCATAAGCAGCCCACAAAAAACACGAACGAAACAATCCGCCCGGCGGCGGCGAGCGGAATCCCGGCCTTGCTTACAACGGCGACGATGAACTGATAGAGCGGAAATTCGAAAGGAATCGACCAGGGGAATCCGACGATCGGCGTCTCGTAGGCGAAGATCGGGCCTCCCCGCATCAGCCAGTACGCCGTCACCGCGGTCTGCGTCTGTCGCGCGTCGTAAAGATCGAGCAGCGGCTGGAACAAGCCGAGACAAAGCACGCCGACGGCAAACAGGATCGCCAAAGCGAGCAGGCCCGTCAGGACCCAATCGAGCGACACTTCCGTCCGAAACGAGCGGTTGACGGCCACGCCGGCTTGCGTCAACAGGTGTTCCTCCGACTGCGACACTTTGAGTGGGCAAAGCCACGTGGGTACTTCGCGGACAGGTGGCCGTCAACGCGGACCAGTCGTGCAGCCGAATGATACCGCGCGGTCGGTCATCCGCCGGCCCCACTGCAGCACATCTCGAATGAGCATCGCCTCATGAACTTCACCGCAAATCCTGCAGCGACCGACCGACGGACGGCAGGCGCCTGGCTGCAGGCACTTCGGCTGCATCACTGGTCGAAGAACCTGTTCGTATTCGTTCCGATCCTGCTCGGCCATGTCTACGACGATGCGGCCAAGCTGCTCGCGGCTGCCGCTGCTTTCGTGCTTCTCGGCGTGGTGGTTTCCGCCGGCTACCTGATCAACGACATCGCCGATCTCGACGCCGATCGGCAGCATGAATCGAAGCGGCACCGGCCGCTCGCGAGCGGCCGGATCTCGCGGCGCGCCGCGATCGCTGTTGCGGCCGCGATGATCGTCGCCGCGTTCGCCGGCGCTGTCGCGCTGTCGCGTGACTTCGCCGTCCTGCTGCTCGCCTATTTTGTACTGACCGTCAGCTACTCGCTACGGCTCAAGAGACTCCCGCTCATCGACGTCGCGGCGATCGCCACGATGCTGACACTGCGGATCGCGGCGGGGGCCGCCGTCATCGGGATCGGCCAATCGCCGTGGCTGTTGTCGTTTTCCACGGCCTTCTTCCTTTCGCTGGCGCTCGCCAAACGCCATTGCGAGGTCAGGCAGGCGGCGTTTTCCGGGACGGGGGCGATCGCCGGACGCGGCTTTCACGCCGACGACTGGCCGCTGACTTTGACCTTCGGAGTGGGTGCCGGCCTGATTTCGATTCTCATCATGCTGCTCTATCTTGCCAACGACGCTGCGCCGTCGGGTTTCTATCCGCATCAGGGCTGGCTCTACGCCGCGCCCGCCGCCATGCTGATCTGGCTTATGCGCGTATGGCTGCTCAGCAACCGTCGGGAACTGCACGACGACCCGGTGATATTCGCGCTGCGGGATCCCACAAGCCTCGGACTGGGCGCGGCGGTGGTCATCGCGTTCATCCTGGCGCTGTGACGGCGGTCGGCTTGCGCGCGACGACGAGGAACTGCTTGCCGAGAATGCGCCAGGCGAACGGAACCGCCAGGTAGAGCGCAACGAACGACGGGTGCTGCGGCAGGCGCGAGCGCGTCGTGTAGGGAAGGAAGCGCGGGATGACGCGCTCGATTTCGTAATCCGCCTGTACCAGTCCCTCTTCCAGCGACAAATGCGAGAGGGGCAGATAGTGGTCGTAAAAGTCCCAATACTCCGCCACGAGATAGCGAATATTCGGCCCCATGATCACGAAGCGGCCGCCCGGCCGCAGGATGCGGCGCACCTCGGCAAATACCCGATCGCACTCCTCCTTGGTACGCAGATGCTCGAGGAAATTCGACGCGAACGCGATGTCGACGCTTGCATCTGGAATGGCCGTCATCGCGTCGGCGCGCGATAGACAGAACTCCACGTCGGCCCCGAGGTAACCGCGCGCGTCCGGATTGAGGTCGACCGCGTATTTCTTCCTGCCGCGGATGTTATTGATGAACTCGCCGTAGCCGCAGGCGAGATCGACGATGACGCGATCCTCGCCCATGAGCGACTGGAAAAAATGCTCGCACAGCACTTTCCAGATGCGCATTTTGCCGGCCCGGTCGGCCTTACGAAAACGGAACCGGTAGAGCTTGGAGAGATCGGGCATGGAATCGGCCGAATCGGTCAAGCGCCGCGGAACGTGATCGACTTGTGTAGCACGAAGTTCACGAAAACCGGCAGCGCCACGCCGCAGCCGTGTCCGAGCGCAAGGGCGAGTTGGTGCGGGAGGAATTGGGCGAAAACCAGCTCGCCGAGGACGTAGGCGGCGACCCAAACGAACGGGAACGCCGCGACGTTGAACAGGACGAAGAACGACATCTCGGCCGCGAGCGGACGCCGGCTGTAGGGAAACACGTACTGCTTGTTGAGCACGAACGCGACCGCCATGCCGACCGCATAGGCGGCGACGATGGCGAGCGCATAGCTCATGAAAAGATTGAATGCGAACCGGCTGAGCCAATGCAGCAGCGCAGCGATCCCGCCCGCGAGCAGGAATCGGCCGAATTGGCGCGAGGCATAAAGGGCAATGACGCGCTGAACCACCATCACGCGATCCGCTCGGCCATCGCCTTGCCCAGGCGCACGCTTTCGGAGATGCCGCGATCCTCGGGGTAATAGAAGCACGTGTCGGCGACCTGCAGCCCGGCGATCGCGGTCTGGATCGGCGGCAACATGGCGGCAAACCCGGGCGGGCAGACCGGCTGGGCGTGGCGCAGGCGCCCGACGTGGCACGCGATCACGTCGCCCTCGTCGAGTCCGGAATTTATCAGCTTGAGATAGCCAAAGGCTTCGGCACGGAAGCCTTCGTCGTCGCGCGCAAACTTCGGGTGTGTCACCGGCATGTAGTAGGGAATGTAAACGACCGTGTCGCCGGTCGGGCGCAGGTTTGAGAACTCGACGATGCCTGGGATTTCAAAGCGCGGGTCGGAAATGTTGACCCAGAAGTGCGGACTGACCGAGCGCCGCAGGCGGAAGACGACGCACACGACGCCGATGTTGACGATGGCACGGTAGCGCGCGAGGTCGTCGGCGGGCAGGTCGCGCACGAGGCGCTCAACCAGCGGCGTCGGCACGGTGCTGATAACGGCATCCGCCGCGAACGTTTGAGTGGGGGTGATGACACCGGTGACCCGCCCGGCTTCGACCGCAACCCGGCTCGCGGCGGTTCTGAGACAAACCTCTCCGCCGTGCTTCCTGATGGCGTCGACGAGCGCGTGAACGAGCGTCTCCGACCCGCCTTCGATGTAGCCAAGCTCCTCCTGAAACATGGAGCGCCGCGACGTGCCGACACGCTTGAGGCGCGCCCAGCTCCAAGCCGCCGAGATGTTGTCGGCGTATTCGTAGAACTTGAGCTTGAACAGCGGCGCCCACAGCAACTCATAAACCCGCGCGCCGCACCAGCGCGTCAGCCAATCACGCGTGGTGACGTGCTCGAGCGCGCGGCCATCGCTGCGGCGAACGGCAAAAAAGGCCATGGCCCCGTAACGCAGCTTCTCGACGAGCGAGAGCTTGGGAAAGCGCAGCAGTGCCAACGGATCGCCCCAAGGTTCGAGCCGGCCGTCGACGTAATAGCCCATCGAGGTTGCAACCCACCGCATGCGGTCGCCGAGGCCGAGTTCGCCGAGCAGTTCGAAGGTCGGCCGGTCGGCTTTGCAGACGAAGTGATAGAAGCGCTCGATCGACAGTCCGCCGAGGTCGAAATGCGCCGCCATCCCGCCGGCCTCTGGCGCCGCCTCCAGCACCGTGACACGGTGCCCCCGTTTGAGCGCGTAGTAGCCGGCCGCCAGCCCCATGGCGCCCGCCCCGATCACGACGACCCGCGCCACCGCTAAAACTCCAGTACGATCTGGGAGTAGACCGGATGGCGATAGGTCTCGGCGAGCGCGGCTTTCAGCGGCGTCGGTTTGACCCCGAACAGACCCGGCCAGTCGATCACTTCAAAGACATCAGGGGTGGCCAGCGCCTCAAGCTGCTTCGTTGTAAACGGCGGGTCGCGGGAAAAAAGTCCGTATACGAACAGCATCGACCAGAACAGCCAATAAGGCACGCGCACCACTCGCACGGAAGCGCCGCACGCCTCGCTGACCGCCCGGATCAGGTCGATGTAGTCGATCGGCTCGAGCCCGGTGATGTTGTATTCGCCGGTCGGCCGGCGCTCGATGCACGACATGAGGATGTTGCAAAAATCGCCGACATAGAGCGGCTGGCGCAAGTAACGCCCGTCGCCCGGAATGGGAAACAGCGGCACACGCCGCATGAAACGGGCAAGCCAGCCGAGGTGCTTGCGGTCGAACCACCCGAACATCAGGGTCGGCCGAAAGACGACGGCCGGCAAGCCCGACTGTCCTACCAGCTTCTCCTGCGCCTCCTTGCTCCACACGTAGTCGTCCTTCGCCATCGATTTGACGACCGAGGAGCTCACGTGCACCAAATAAACATTGGGCCGCGACGCGGCCGCGAGCAGCCGCTCGGTCGCCGCAATATTGTTGCGGGCATAGGCCGCGCGATCGAGTCCGCCGATTTGCGCGTGGCAGATCACGATCACCTCGACGTCGGCAACGGCCTGCTGCCAGGCGCCCGCCTCGGCGAGGTCCGCCTCGATGACCGCAACGTCGGGATGCAGCTGGCGCAGCAGCGCGGTATTGGCGGGATGTTTGTCGATCGCGACAATGTCGCGATAGCCGCGCGCCTTGAGGCGCGGGATCAGATTCTGGCCGACCAGACCGGCGGCCCCGGTGATGGCGATTCTCGCGGCCACGGATTCAAATCTTCAGCCGCCGGAACACGAACCACGGCAGCCGGCGGATGACCGCCATGATCGGCCGCCAGAACCACGGCGTATAGACGACGCGCGCACCGCGGCGCACGGCGCGCTCGATATCGGCGGCGACCCGGTCCGGCGAACTCCACAGGGGCCCGCCCTTGACGAAGGCTGCCGTCATCGGCGTGTCGACGAAACCCGGTTTGACCATGACGAAGCGCACCGGCGTTCCCGCGTAAGCGTGGGCAAGCCCCTGGACGAAGATGTCGAGCCCGCCCTTGGCGGCACCGTAGATAAAATTCGTCCTGCGCCCGCGGTCGCCGGCGACCGAGCCGATCACGATTGCGGTAAGCGGCTGCGCGGCGTCGCGGCGCTTGAGAAAGGCGAGTAGCCACAGGGCGACGCTGGTGAAATTCACCTCGAGTGCCGCGCGTGCGGCGGCAAGGTCGCGCTCGAACGCTGCCTGCTCGCCCAATATCCCGTAGGCGACGACAATCTCCTGCGGCGGACCGAAACGGGCATGGATCGTTTCCACCGCGCGCTCGATCTCGCCGCTCGCCGAGAGGTCCATTTTCAGCGGTTCGGCAGAGGCCGCTCCGCGCGCGAGCAGATCCGCCGCAACGACGTTGAGCCGCTCTTCTCGCCGCCCGGCGAGCACGAACCGCGCGCCGGCGGCGGCGCGGCGGCGCGCGTAGGCCTGCGCGATCGCCGAGGTCGCGCCGAGAACAACGACGAGACCGGAATCCTTCATGCGGCGTCCGCCGTGACCCGGCGCCAGAAGTCGGACATGATCGCCGGATCGCGATGCTGCTCGAGTTCGCGCCACGCCGGGTAGCCGGCACGGAACGCCTCGCCCGACATGGTCGCGTCTTTGGCGGGATAGAGCCGGCCACCCGCAGCGACGACCAGATCGGCCATGCGGTCGAGCAGTCGCCGGGTGCCCTCGCCGCGGTTGGCGAGATCGAGCGCCAGCGTGACGCCGGATTTGGGAAACGACAGCAGCCCGGGCGAGGCGCGATCGCCCAGCACCTTGAGCACCGCGAGGAATGACGGTTCGCCGCGCTCGGCGCTGAGTTCGAGCAGGCTACGCACCGTCTCCGGCGCATTCTTCATAGGAACGACCGACTGATGCTGGAAGAACCCGCGGCCGCCGTATAGCCGGTTCCAGTCTGAAAGCGAATCGAGCGGATAGAAGAACCGATCGTAGTGCATGATCGTGCGTCCCGTGACCCACGGACGCGTGCGGTAGAAAAAATTGAAGAGCGAGATCGTGCCGCGATTGAGGAGATAGCTTGCCGCGTGAGGAACGGTGAAGCGCGGGGCGCCGTGGGCTGCAAGCGCACCCGTCTCGGCGTGACGCCCGCGAATGAACAGGCCGCGGCCGAGCGCCGGTCCGCGTGCGAGGCTATCGACCCAGGAAACGGTATAAGGCCAATCCGCACTCTCGGTCGAGAGCCGAAAAAAGTCGTCGAGCCCCGCCATCGCAAGCGTCTCGACTTGCATCGTCGCTGAGCGGATGGGCAGCAGGCTCAGTTCCACCCAGACGATCACGCCGGTCAGCCCGAGCCCACCGATGGTGGCAGCGAACAACGGCTCGCCGGCGGACAGGTCGAGCATCTCACCGGTCGACCGTGCCAGGCAGATGCGGCGCACATGGCAGCCTATGGTCCCGGTGCTCTCCTGATTCTTGCCGTGCACGTCGTTCGCCACGGCGCCGCCGAGGGTGACGAATTTGGTCCCCGGGGTGGCCGGGAGGAACCAGCCGCGCGGAACGCACGCGCGCAGCAATGCGTCGAGCGACAGGCCCGCTTCCGCTCGCACCACGCCGGCTTCCCAATCGGCAGCGAGGAAATGATCCGCCCGCGCAGTGTCGAGCAGATAGCCGTCGCCGTTGAGGGCAACGTCGCCATACGAGCGCCCCAGGCCGCGACACAGCAGAGGACGTTGGTCGGAAGCCCGGATCGCCGCCACCATCTCGTCGGCAAAGGACGCCGGCACGATTACGTGCCCGCGCGGCTGCAAACGCCCCCACGCGTAGACCTGTTGCCGTTGGCTGGTATTTTGGTCCATCGGCATCCGCCGCCTGTGATCAGGGGTCGCGGCCGACAGGAACGCAGAACGCGCGGTAAGCCGCAATCATCGAACTGGTGTCCTCGTCGGCCGGCTCCCAGCCAAGCACGCGTCTTGTTTCGCTGGTGTCGAGCAGGATATCGGCGTCGGCGATGCGGAACTGTTCCGGATACATGAGGGGAAGCCCGAGCGCATCCAAAGTCCAAAGCGCTGCTTTGACCGGTGGCGCCGGCGTCGGTATCAGCACGGAGCGCGAATTGGCATAACGAATTATCGACTTGAGAAGCTCGCGCGCGGTCGGCGGATTTGCCGAGCCCAGATTGAAGGGGCCGGCGGGGCATCCAAGTTCGACCGTTCGCACGGCGGCGCGCGCGCAGTCGTCGACCGAGATCATTTGATAGCGATTGGCTCCGTCCCCCACGAGCGGAACCGGCAAACCGCGGCGGATCAGGCGGAACAGCTTGGCGAAAATGCCCAGCCGGCCCGGCCCGGTAATCAGCCGCGGCCGAAAGATCGTGGCCCGGATTCCTTCTTTGCCCGCTTGTTTGATCAGCCGTTCCGCAGCCAGTTTGCTGGCGCCATAGGGGCCGATCGGCTGCTGGGCATGCGTGGGCAAAACCGGAATCTCCGTCGGCAAGCCATAGGTCATGTCGGTGGAGAAATAGACCATGCGATCGACGCCGGCCCGGATCATTGCGGCGATCACCTCGCGCGTGCCGGCGACGTTGACGGCGGAAAACCACTCGTATCGCCGGCGCCACGGCACCGCGCCGCCAAATTGGCGCGCGGCGAGATGATGCACAACATCGCCTGGTTTGAGCTCGAGCCGGTCGAGATCGGCCGCTACCGTCACATCCCCCTTGAGGAAGGATTCTATTTCACGCCCGCTCCGGCGCGCGGGCTCGGCGAGATCGAACAAGACCACGCGTTCGCCCTTGGCCGCCAACAGTCGCGCCAGCGTTTGGCCGAGAAATCCGCACCCGCCGGTGATGACTTGCCGCACCCACGCCCTCATGCGCTCTGCGCGATCAGCGTAAGCCCGCAGCAGATCAAGCCGATGCCGGCGACCCTTGCCAAGGTGACATGCTCGCCGAGGAACAGAGCGCCGACGATCGTGGTGATGACGTATCCGATCGACAGAAGCGGATACGCCGCACTCACCTCCGCCTTCGACAGCACGATCAGCCATGCCCCGATGCTCACGGCGTAACATGACATTCCCAGGATAAACCATGGGTTTGTCACAATCGCAAAAACGAAAGCCGGTACGCCTTCAAGGTAGTTTGGAGGGCCGCCCACGGCGAGCATGGTCTTGCGCAGCGCAATTTGCGCACACGCGTTGAGCGATATGCTGCCGACGGCGAGAAGAAACACGGCGAGGGTCATTCTTTCGGCTCCGTTGTGGGGCTCGGGCAGGCAGAAGGTCGTGCTTCCCCGCGCCAACGGGGGTTATAATTTCAAACGCGTGTTCGGGCGAGCGGGCGTGATGGCGATACACTCTGCGTTGGCGGCCTGCCCGCGGGCCCTATCTCATCGTCTCCTGTGACGCCACGGTTACGCCATCTTTCGCGGTGCCATTGCGTGGAGCAAGATCGATGCCGTCGGGGTGGCGATCGAGAGCGAGGTCATTGGGTCTGGTCGATGGCGGATTGTAACGATCACACCCTGATGGCGCGAGCGCCGTGGTCCGAAATGCCCACCCTGGCATTCCATGCAGCGGGTCGGCGCGTTGTTACACACTGCTGACGAACGGCCCAGGGAAATCCTAAAGCAGGCGTGGCGGCCTGGCGCACTACGGGCAACGATCGCGCTCCGGCCAGCTTTGGCGTTCGCGGCATTTCTGCTCTACGCGGCCGCGGCTGTCGTGGCGGTGCATCAGCACCCCTCCGCCTGGAGGCTTGAATACGGCGGCAGCCTGCCGGCCGCGATTTCGCACGCGGTGTACGCCGCCCCGCTCGGTCAGTACGACACCAACGTCTACGCGGTCTTCTTCGATCTCAACCGTACCGGGGTCACGGCTCAGTCGGTGGAAAAAGCGGTCGAGGAGGTCGCCCGCGGCACCCTTCCGCACGGCGCGACAACCCTCGCGAACGAGGGTATCGGCGCCGGACAGCCCCTGTTCATGGGTTTCGCCGCGGCGTTGTTCGGCCCGCACTTGTCGTCCTTCACTTATCTGTTCCTGTTGCTGATGGGCATATCGACGATTGCCTTCATCGCCCGGTTCAACGACGACCGGCTGTTCATGGTTCCGGTGACGTTCGCAGCCTTGTCGGTCATGCTGTTGACGCCGATGATATTCGACCAGGCGACGCTCGATGAGATGCCGATCGGGGGGAACCGGTATTTCGGCATGCTCGGCGTTCTGCCCGCGCTGCATCTTTATTTTGACCTGCGCGAAGAGCCGCAAGACCCGCCGAAGAAGAGTAGCGTCGCGACCGGAGTACAAATCGTTTTGCTGGTGCTGGCCATCCTCGCGCGCAGTGGCTCCGCTTACCTGTTGGGGCTGATCGCGCTCGGGGCATTGGGGCGGTTGCGCGCCATCTGGTCAGAACGTTCGCGACGCTCGGGCTTTATGCGCGAGGCGCGTCACTTGCTCCTCGTCGGCGTAGCGGCGCTCGCCATCATGGTCGCGTTGGTGCCCGACTATCTTCGGTACGGCCGCGTGTTCGGGCACGTCTGGCACCGCGCCTTCGTCAGTCTGGCGCTCCATCCCGATTGGCCGTTCGGCAACCTGCACGAAGTTTATGATTGCACCAAATTCTTTCCACCGGGGCTCAACCGGATAAATGCCGATGACAACGGCATGTGTGTATGGTGGGCCTATCCTCCCAACCGGGCGAGGTCCCCAGGCGAACTGGTGGAAGAGGTATACGGCCCCGAGTATCAGGCATTGATGCGGTCGGTGCTGTTCGATGTGATCCGTTCGTACCCGCGGCAAGCGTGGGAGCTTTATACTTATTACAAACCGCTTTTGCTGTGGGAAACGCTGCGGCGCGGATTCGAAATCGAATGGCGCAGTGCGTCGGCGCCGCTCTTATGGCTGGTGGCCGGGCAAATGCTCCTTTTTCTGGGGTTCACCGTGCATGACGCCCGCGCGCGCAGGACACAAGCGACATGGCGGCTGGCCGTCATTCCGGTCCTGTTGGTGCTCTCGCTGCCGTCCCAATTCCTTGCGTGGAGCAGCCTGCATACCGGCGTCGAGGTCGTCTTCTACACGTACTGCCTGATCGCCGCTGCCGTCGCGCTCGCCGTGCAAGCGTTGTGCAGGGTCAAGGTGAGAGAGGCGGTGTAGGGTGATTGCGGCGCCCGGGCGCAGGGAAGCGCTGCTGCCATCGGCACTCGCGATAGCTTTGTCCCTCATCGGATTTGGCTATGCCGTCCATTCGCTATGGCTTGGCCTGACACTTGCCCACCCGATGCCCTTCGGGGATCAGCTGGTTTTCGTACGCGACTATTTCAAATATCTGGACGGCACGTACGCGTGGGCGGATCTTTTCTCTCAACATAACGAGCATAGACTGGTGACGACCAGGATCGTGTTGTTCGCCGACGCGATATTGTTTCGCATGCGCGGGCTGCTGCCGATCGGCGTCACTTACGCAAGCCTCGGCATGATGGCGTTGCTCGGGGCCCGACTGATTGCTCAGCCGGGCCTCGACCGGCTGGCTGCTTCCGGCTTGGCGCTCGGTCTGTTGTGGTCGACCTCCCAATGGCTCAATTTGATCTGGCAATTCAACGTCCAATTCATACTTGTTCATCTTTGCGTGTTCGTTTGCCTTGTTGCGCTATGGCGGGCGAGCGAGCCCGGTTCCCGTGCATGGATCGCGCTCGCCGTTACGGCCGATGGGATGGCGGTGGCGTCGCTCGGCAGCGGACTCCTGGTTATCGGTCCGGCTCTGCTGCTGGGTCTGTGGCTCCGCGCGTGGCGGCCTGTCGCCATTCTCGCGGCGTTCCATGCGCTGTTCGTCGGATTATACTTCACAGGCTATCAGTGGCCGGTCCAATCATCGTTCTATTTGTTCGATGTCGGCACAATCTTTCGGACGACTGTCGAGTTCGTCGGGACAGCGGCCGGCAAGCACGAATTCTTCGTCGGCCTGGGCGGAATGATCCTGGTTGCCGCGTTGGTATCGCACATTTCCTGGCTGGTGATTGCCCGCAAGCCGGTGGACGAAGCTTGCTGCGTTTTCGCCGCGATGGCGGTGTTTCCAGCGGTCGAGGCCGTGGTGGTCGGCTACACGCGGGCAAGTTGGGGCATCCACCCGCGCTACGCGACAGCATCGGTGTTCTTCTGGGCGGCGCTGTTGGCCGCCCTGTGGAGAATGACGCAAAAGAGCAGAATGCGGCTCGTAGTTCCTTCGATGACAATGGGGATGGTCATGGTCACGAACGCACCGGCATTCGAGGCATCATGGCGCGAGCAGAATAATTTTTTATCGATAGTTACCCAGGACGCGCGCCGCAACACGTTCAATCCGCTGGCCATGCAGCGGCTCTACGAACACCCGTGGACGCCGCAGGTCGTCGCGCGCCTTCGGGATCTCGAGCTTGGTCCATTCGCGCCGGGGCGCTAGAGCGCGCGATTGCCGCCCGGCCGGATATTGTCTAGCGATAGCTCACATGAGCATGAGAGCAACCGCGCGGCGCTTGGGCTCGCGCGTCGCCGACGATATCGCGCTGTCGTTCGATGCGCTCGCGCGCCGGTTTCGCGGGGCGCGGCCGGTGCCGCGCGCCGGCCATTTCCAAATCTGCCATACGCGTCACGAGCACGACCGCGTCTACGCCGAGAACGTCTGCGAATATTTCGGGCAGATCGGCGTCGAATGCAAAGTATTCGAGTTCGAGGCGCCGGGACGCTGGCCGGGGCTGCGCCGATGCCTCACCGCCGGCACGATCGGGGTGCTGGGGATCAACGCGGAATTGGACCACTGCTGGATCGGGAGCAAGGATTTCCTCACCGCCGCGGCGTTGCGCGAGGTTCCGGTGATCCACTGGATCCTCGATCATCCCAGCGCCCGCTGGCGGCAATTCACCCATGCGACCGCGGCGAACTCGCGTTTTTTGTTCGTGTCGGAATTCGCGGCGCAGTACTTCCGGCGCTATTGCCTGCCGGATGCGCGCGTCGCCTCGACCGCGTCGGTCGGGCCCAACTGGCGCTCGCGCGTTGCCGCGCTTTCGCGCGAGCAATATCTCGCGCGCGAGACGGCATGCCTCATTCCGCTCGGCCTCAAGCGCATCGGCGGCACCATGGCACAGGCGCGCGAGCGACTTGCGCGCGTCGATGCCGGCCTGCAGACGGCGTTGCGCGAAGCGATCGAACAGGCGCGCCACGATCTCGCCGGGCCGCTAGAGGCGCATTTGGCTGCCGCGCTTGCGCGCACCGGGCGCGAGTTGCACGGGAACGACTTCCAGCGCTGCTTTCAGATCGTCGACGACACGGTCCAGATAGAGCGCAGGTCGCAGATTTTCGCCGTCGCCGCGCGCTTTCCGGTCGCGATCCAGACCGACGTGACGCCGCCGGTCTCCGGCACGACCGCGAGCATCAGCACCGACGCGCGCACCATCGCCATGGCGGCCACCGCCGAGCGGATGAAGTCGTGCCGCGCGGTGCTCAGCGCCAACTACGCCAACGATCTTTTCCACGACCGGACCCAGAACGGGCTCAACGCCGGCTGCGCCGTCATCGTCGAGGACACCCCGGTGCACCGGCGCCTTTTCAACCACGGCCGCAATGCCCTCCTGTTCCGCTATGACGACGACAGCCTCGCCGAATGCCTCGACATCGTCTGCAACCAGCCGCAACGAGCCTATGAGATCGCACAGGCGGGATTTGCGCTGCGCGACGATCCCGCCGTGCGCTTCGGCGGCTTCGACAACATCCTCAAGCTTGCGCGCGCGTGAGGCATCCGACGCGCCGCTTGACATTCCTCTCACTCCCGCCCAGCACATCGCCGACAACTCACGAGGAGCCCATGGGCCGTCTGCTCAACGTCGTCACGCCCCTCCACCAGATGACCAAGCGCGATTATCTCGCGCGCATGGTGGACGACAAAGTCCACTGCATGCTCAAGGCCAAGGAATACGAGGCCGATTATTGGGACGGCGACCGGCGCTACGGGTACGGCGGTTATCGCTACATTCCCGGTCGCTGGAAGCCGGTGGCGCAGGCGCTGATCGATCTCTACGGCCTCAAGCGCGACGCCAGCATCCTCGACGTGGGTTGCGGCAAAGGCTTCCTGCTCTATGAATTCCTGCAGCTGCTGCCCGAGGCGCGCGTCGTCGGCTTCGACGTGTCGCATCACGGCCTCGCCGACGCCAAGCCCGAGCTGCGCGACCGCCTGTTCCGCTACAAGGCGCAGGACCGCTACCCGTTCGGCGACGGCGCCTTCGACCTCGTGCTCTCGCTCGGCACCCTGCACAACCTCAAAATCTTCGAGCTGCAAAACGCCTTGCAGGAAATCGAACGCGTCGGGCGCAACAAATACGTCATGGTCGAGAGCTACCGCAACGAGCGCGAACAATTCAACATGCAGTGCTGGGCGCTGACCGCCGAAGCCTTTTTCGACACCGCGTCGTGGATTTGGCTTTACAACCACTTCGGCTATACCGGCGACTACGAGTTCATCTACTTCGAATAGGGCGAATGGTGAATGCCAATGGCGAATGGTTAAGTCTCTTGACCATTCGCTACTCCCTATTCGCCATTCGCGTTGGCAGAAAAAGTGATGCCGATGAAGATCAAGACAGCCAAGGCCGCCATCCTTGCCCGCTCGCGCGAGCCGCTGGTGGTCGACGAGATCGCGCTGCCGGAAGCGCTCGACGCCGGTCAGGTGCTGGTCAAGGTGCTGCATACGACCATTTGCGGCGCGCAGATCAACGAAATCGACGCGGTCAAAGGGCCGGACAAGTTCCTGCCGCACCTGCTCGGGCACGAGGCGTCGGCACAGGTGATCGAGATCGGCCCCGGTGTGACCCAGGTGAAGCCGGGCGACACGGTGGTGCTGCACTGGCGCCCGAGCCGCGGCATCGCCAGCCGCACCCCGTCTTATCGCTGGCGCGGCGAGCCCCTCAACGCCGGCTGGGTGACCACGTTCAACGACTACGCCGTGGTGTCGGAGAACCGGATGACGCCGATCCCGGCGGACTTCGACCTGAAAATCGCACCGCTGTTCGGCTGCGCCGTGACCACGGCGGCGGGCGTCGTCAACAACGACGCCAAGCTCAAGATCGGCGAGTCGGTCGTGATCTTCGGCGTCGGCGGGGTCGGCCTCAATCTCGTGCAGTTCGCGCAGCTTGCCGGCGCGTATCCGATCATCGCGGTGGATTTACTCGCCCATAAACTCGAGATGGCGAAGGCGCGCGGGGCGACCCACTGCATCGATGCATCGAAAACCACCGACGTCGAAGGCGCGATCCGCGCGATCGTCGGCGCGGACGGCCCCGACAAAGTGCTCGAGACCACCGGGGTCAAATCGGTGATCGAGCTCGCCTATGATCTCACTCATGCGGACGGAACCTGCGTCCTGGTCGGCGTGCCCAACGAGAAGGTCACGATCTACACGCTGCCGATCCACTTCAACAAAGTGCTCACCGGCTCGCACGGCGGCGACGCCGCCCCGCACGTCGACATACCGCGCATCATTCGCCTGGTGCGCGCCGGCCGGCTCTCGTTCGCAGGCATCATCACCCACGAATTCCCCCTCGCCGAAATCAACGCCGCGCTCGATCTCGTGCGCAGCGGCAACGCGGGGCGGGTGCTGGTGAACGTCGGGAGTTAGCGAATGGCGAGTGGCGAATAGCGAATAGTAAGAGCGATTGCCGGAATTGCATTCGCTATTCGCTATTCGCCATTTGCACTTCGATATGCAGGCTGGACGCTGGGCCGCCGGCACCGATGCCGGCTGCTGCGAAAAGATTCAGCGCCAGCGTGAACAACGCGAGCGGCAGGGCTAACAGCGCGAGCGCCGGAAGCCCCACCGCGGGCCGCTGGTGCGCGTCCGCCCCGAGATGCGCGAATGTCTGGTACGACCACGCGCGCAAACGGCTTGCGGGAATGTAGCGGACCTGTTCCACCCGCGCGGCGGGTGCCGTGCCGCGCAACGTCTCGCCGAGTGCCGTTGCGAACCGTTCGGCGCTTTCCATCGGTTGGGATTCACGGATCACGATCAGCAGCGTTCCGCCGTTTTTCATCGCCGGCGCGATCCTGCGGGTGAGCTCAGCGGCGCGTGCGACATCGCGTTGCTCGAGTTCGACCAGGCACAGGTCGAAACGGTCGACAAACGGCTCACGCTCAAATGCACGCTGAAGAAACGGGGTTGTCTGAATAGAAACGACGCGCGGCCCGTATTGGGCGAGCATCACCGAGAACAGCGTCGGCGCGTCCGACACGAGCAACAAGCGCCGCGCCGGGTCGGCGACGAAAGGCGAGAGCCACCGCAACACCGGCCGATAGTCCGGCCAGCGCGGGTGCCAGGGCCGCACGCGCGGCGGATAGCCGATCAGGAGCGCGCGCAGGCGCTCGACCCAATAGCCGCGGCGGCTGGCCGCGCCGAGGAGGTTGCGTAGCGCCTCGGGGCTCAGGCGCCCGCGCGCGGCCTCCTGGACCGTGGCGATGGCGCCGCGCCAATAAGGATGCCCGTAATGCGGCTGCGGCCCTCCCCGCAGGCTTCTCGTTACCTGCGCCACATACTCGTCCGCTTCGCCGGTCGCGGCCGGAAGCTCCGGCGGGAGTTTGCCGCCGTGATAGACGAGGGTGTGCGCGACATTCTCGCGATGCCGCGCCGTCGTCCATTCCTCGAGGCTGCGCGCCAGCGCGTCCGGGCGCAGCGGCCCCTGCCGCAGGAAGCCCGCCTCATGCGCGCGCGGCTGCATTTCCACCACCAGATATTCGTCCGAGTCGGTGATCACGGAGACGTTTCCGGAAGGACACATCTCCGGCACGAAGGAATAGTCCCACGACGCCCCGACCCGGAAATCGACCACCTCGGGACGAACGGCGATCATGTGCATCAGATAAAACCGGCCGAGCAGCGTTTGGTCATCGACGCGCCAGAGCAGGCGATTGGTATGAGCGTTGTGCGCGAGCGAGGCGTTCACCGTGTTGGCGACCGTGGCGGGATGGAGATGATCGAGCGCAAAGCGCATCAGCTCGCGGGCGGAAATTGCGGCGCCCGCCCCCGCGTCCGGGCCGATGCGCTCGCGCAGCCACGGCATCGCCTCCTCGGCGGTCACCTGGAAATTGCCGACCAGCACCGCGCCGGCGCCGGCGCGCACGCGCGCGAGCACGCTCGCCAGCGAACCGTCGGCAACGATGTAGTCGGAGACGAGAAACAAGAAGCACGTGTCGAGCATCGCGCGGCCGGTGGCCCGGATCGCCTCCGCATAGGCCAAGGTGAGCGTCGTCGAGTTGTTGCCCGCCGTGATCAGATGGTCGATCGGCCGGATGCTCGCGCGGCAAACCTCGGCCAGGCGAAGAAAGACCGGATGCTGCCGGATATAGCTCTCGTCCGCCGCGCTGGTGAGAATTTCAAACTCGCTCGGCAGCGACTGGGCCAGCGCCGGCACATTGCCGGGCGCCATCAGCGTGGGCAGCCCGATTTCGAGGAATTGCCTGACGTAGCGATGGCCCCAGACCGGCAGCAGCAATTTGACCGATTTTAGCGGCGGGCGGCGGTCGCGTTCGGTTTGCGGCAAAGGGTCAGCGCCCGGCCGCAATGCGGGCGGCGTCCTCGACTTCGGGAGCGCGCGGCGGCGACGCAAGCTGCCGCCGCCCGTAGGCGGCGTTGAACGCGGCGCGCAGCCAAGCCTTGCCCGGGCGCTCGATCGAGTAATAGAGCAGGCTCGCCCAGACGGCGACGAGGACAAGCCCGATTGTCATCTCGTAGGCCGGCGCCCCGAGCCCGATGACGAACAAGAAGGTGAACACGAACGGGTGCCCGAGATAAATCGAATAGCTGACCTCGCCCAGATAGGTCGGTACGCGACGGCTGAGCGCGCGGGCGATCGAAGAGCCGCCGAGCGCGAGCGCTAGAATCAGCAGGCAGCAGCCCGGCGCCATGAGGAAATTCTTGTGCAGGAAAACGACGAAGTCGAGGAACTGGCCGCGCACGCCGAAATCCCATTGCGTGACGAGGAGCGCCATGGCGGCAATGAGCCACGCAACCCCGCTCCAGGCGAAGATTTCGCCGATCGCGATGCGGACATGGGCGCCCGAGCGCCGGATGAGCAGGTAAATCTGGCAAGTCAAGATACCCGCGATGAATTCAGGGATATGAAAATAGGGCGAGAGATAGACAAGCCACCGGTGGAAGGAATTGTTCTCGTCGACGTTGGTCGAGACGTATTCCGGGTGGCGCGCGAGAACGTACGCCAGCCAGGAATCTTGGGTGGCAAACACGACGTAGAAGACGGCAAACGTCAGCACGCACAAAAGCACAAGCAGAACGGCACAGCGCCGAATGCTGGAGATCGCGGCTAGGCGATAAAGTACCAGCGCATAGAGCAGGTAAAAAAACATCTCGGTCGAGATGGACCACGAGATGTGATAGCGCTGCCCGGCGAGCGACTGGCCGTCGACCACCCAGTACCACCACGTTCCGGTCAAGCTTGCGAACGACAGCCCGATGCCGGGATGGGCGTAAAACATCCGCCCCAGCTGGCCGAGCAGATAAAACAGGAGGATCGCGAAAAACAGCGGGTAGAGGCGCGAGAAGCGGGCGAACGCGAAGGCCGGGACGGCGGTGCGCCAACGTTGCGCGAACGAGCCGGCGTAGACGTAGTGCACGATGAAGCCGCTCAACGTGAAGAATAGCGGCATCCCGATCGGGGAAATCGGGCTGTGCAGTCCGAACGGTCGAAACTCCGAGCCTTCCGCGAAATGCGCAAACACGATCGTCGCGGCGGCGACGAAGCGCAGCCCCGTCAGTGCCGGGATATCCGGTGCCTTCCCCATGGCGCGGATTCTAGGGGGCCGGACAATCAGGTGCAACCGAACTGGGCGGCTAGTGTCCCGATTCCGAAGTTCGCCGGAGTTTGCAGCTCGCTCGGAAGCGAACTTCGGAATCGAAGGACACTAGCAACTCTATGATTCCAGTGCCGCTTTGAACCCGAAGTTCGCAATCGGACTCGCGGCAATTGCGATGCGAACTTCGGGTTCGCGGCACTCGGTCCGTGCAGGCGGCCCAAATGCCGGGATCGTTCAAACCGTTGTCTTAGAAACGATCCGCCACCGGTCGCCGACCGATTTCAAGGCTCCCCATGGGCCGTTAGGACTGTGATCCAGTCCGGCATCGAATTGCGGCCAGGACCCCCAGCGGAGGTTACTCGGCCTGACAATCACTTGCATGGCCCGGCGGGATGGCTGCTCGAACGGCAAGGTTCCATGCGGCGTGGTCGATGCGAAAACGACCAGATCGCCGGGGTCGAGCTGAGGTACAACGCAATCCGGTGCGTGTTGCCGTACATAGGCACCGAGCGCGGCATGATAGCTCTCATACGCCTGGGCGGACGCCGGTTCGACGTCCAACTCGGACGGCGCGACGACCTTGCCCCGCTCCCACGGCACGATGGCCAGCGGACCGTTGCGCAACGTGACCGGCTCAAACGGGACCCATAGCGTGTGTCCGAAACCACGCGGCTCGGTGTCGAAGCTCCATCCGTCGAGGTGGAGCCCCGTACCCGGCGGTGTGAAGAACACGATGGTTTGGTGGACGGTATAGATCTGGGCGCCATCGATGCTTGTGAGGAGGTCGGCGATGCGGTCGGTCAGCAGCAGCGACTCGATCGCCGCGGCCGTGCGCGGGGTCTCGCTCTGGGCGTGCGGGTTGAGCAAGCCATCGGCCGGGATGCTTGTGCCCTCGAGAAAGGTATTCGGCTCGTATTTGAGTGATTTGTGTCGCAGGAACGCGCCTTGCGACGCGATCACCTCGGCGTCGAGTGCCTCGAGCAACGCGTCGATCTTTGCTCGTTCGATGGCGCAGCGGAAAATCGCGTAGCCGTAACGTTCATAAAAGGAAGAAATCGGCCCCTCCGGGCTCGGCGCCGGACGCGCGCGAAACGTCGTGCCGTCAATGAGATCGATGGTCCGCTTGAGAGCCTGCTTAACAGGCGCGGCGGTTCTTGTGCGACCTAATTCGCGCACTCGCTGAACAATGCTCATGAGCACGGACGATAGACGTTCCGAAGACCAAAATCCATCGATGCCGAGTCCATGAACTCAGGTGCAACCGAACGAGCCGCCCTTGCCTCACGGTTCCTTCCACAGGCGGCGCAGGTGCAACGTCGTGCGCGGCAGGCGCCAGAAGGATCGCGCGAGGTGAACGAATGTCGGCAGCCACTTTTTGTCGGCCGACAAGCTGGAAGCGAGCTCGAAATCGAAACACGCCTCGAGGCGGTTGATCGCCTTGGGCCCCAGCCGATATGGCCCGTTCGGATCGGTGTACTTCGCGCGCAGGTGCGTGACCACGTCCTCGACCGCCGAAACGCGCGGCTTCTGCCTCACCTCCACAATCGTCGCGACATGGGGCCAGACGTCGAGGCGCCCGCCCGCAAGCGCGAAGCGCACGAACCAGTCGTAATCCTCGAAACGGCGCAGCGCCGGGTCGCTTTCCCCCACCCGCGCGAAAGCCTCGCGCCGCAGCAGCGCGGTCGAGCCGTGCGCGAACCAGCAGCCGCTGAGAAAATCATCGATGTCGGCGCTCGCCAGCGGGATGCGGGTCTCCTGGTGCTGCTGGGTCTGCGTTCGTCGATCGAGCACAAAACCGGCGGCATAGGCCACCATCGGATCGCGCGTCGCCGCGAACGCGCGCTCGGCGAGTTCGAGCCGCGGTGCCAACGTGCCGGGCAGCCAATAATCGTCGGAGTCGAGGAAGGCGATCCACTCGCCTTGAGCCGCCGCAACCCCGGTGTCGCGCGCGCGCCCGGCGCCGCGATTTTGCGCGTGGCGAACCACGCGGATACGAGCATCGGCGACGAGATCGGCGGGAAGCTCGAACGGCGGCTCGGAAGCGTCGTCGACGACGATGATTTCCATTCCGTCGACGTCCTGGGATCGGGCGCTGCGCAACGCCCGCTCGGCCAGCGTCTGGCGATCGTACACCGGAATGACGATCGAAACCCGCATCACGGATCAAAGCTCCCGCGGGCTCATTGCTCCGGCATTCCGGGTCTTTGCGCCCGCCTCCCGACAAAGGGCTTTAGCGGCAAACGTTCCCCTTGTCTGCCGCAAAGATACGGCCTAGGGGAACCGCGCTGGGCAGGAACCAGGAATCTCAATGTTGCAGGCACTCGACGCCACCACCGGCGCCGCCATGCCCCACACGGGCGCGGCGCTCTGGCTCGGCCTGCGCACCCTGCGCAACCTGCGCAAAGGCCTGGTCTGGGCGTGGCTCGACACCGTTTGCCAATACCGCCGCTCCAAGATCGGACCGCTGTGGGAGACCGTCAATGTCCTCGTGATGACCCTCGGCATTGCCGTCGTCTCCTCGGCCGTGATCGGCGGAACGATCACCGGTCTGATCGGCTACATCGGACTTGGGATCATCGTCTGGACGGCGATCACATCGCTCATCAGCGAAGGAACCACGGTCTTCGTGCGCAACCGCGACCACATACTGTCGTCAAATTTGAGCATCGATTTCTATGTAGCGCGGTTGAGTTTTCGCATCTTCATCACGTTCTGCCACCATTTCCTGCTCTACGTCATCGGCGTCGCAATCGGGCTGATCGCGTTGCACTGGACCGCGTTGCTTGCCATTCCTGGCGTCGTTCTCCTGTTTGTGAACGGATTTTGGACGATAACCCTGCTCTCCCTCGTGTGCGCGCGCTTTCGCGACGTCGAGCTGATCGTCCGTAACCTGCTGCAGCTTGCTTTTTTCGTCACGCCGGTTTTCTGGGACTACCGCCACATCCTGGCGGAGCGAAAATATATCGTCGATTACAACATCTTGTTCTATTTCCTTGAGCTCGTGCGTGCGCCCTTGCTCGGCGAAGTGCCCCCAGCGCACACGTATATCGTCGTGCTCTCGGTG